>Ga0114940_10000040_pt1 | contig 87755 bp, 67 predicted proteins | sample ColdCreekSource_FD_87195 | JGI IMG/M metagenome (GOLD analysis project Ga0114940, IMG submission 87195) | Groundwater microbial communities from Cold Creek, Nevada to study Microbial Dark Matter (Phase II) - Cold Creek Source | ecosystem: Environmental > Aquatic > Deep subsurface > Groundwater ...
GAGCACGCATAGTCGAGTGCGACAGGGCGAAGCCTTCCAACAACCTTCGAACAGCGCCGAGCACGCCTCTAATCGAGGTGCTCGCACACGTTTGCCCTGGACTGCGGGGCCACTTCATAGTCGACCCCGTGGAGGTGATCGTACTGTGAGCGATCCGGGAAATGTGCCATTTCCGGCAGCTGAGAAACAACCGTCCACGGGGAGCGCTCACCTCCACGGGGGCGTCCCGCTCACGCGCGCGGCCACGATCACGAGGGCGCTCACGTTCCCGGGTTTGGTCTCACGACGAGAATAGAAACTTTTCTTCGGGCGTGAGTGACCGAATGGAGAGCTCATACGTGTTCGTTCTCAGACGGGCAGCAAAACCGCGCCCGATCTTCGAGGAGATACACGCCATGTCCGAACCACTCACCCTACCCGCGCTCGGCGTTCCTGCTGTCGCCGAGCCGACTCCCCGCCTCGCGCCCATCGACAGCTACGCCGGCTTTTGGCTGGGCCTGCTGCGCCTCGCGTTCCGTTTCATGTTCGGCAAAGTGATGATGCCGCTGCGCGTGCTCTTTCCGCGCATTCCGGCCTACGCGTTCCCGCACATCTTCTTGATGTCGTTCGCCGCGCGCAAGATCACGCTCCCGCGCGAGCTGATGCACGTGCTGGGGATGCGCGTAAGTCGCAATAATTCCTGCCACTTCTGCTTCGACATGCACCAAGCGATGTTCATGCTCGACAAGCCGAGCCCGGACACGCTCAGCCTGGCCGCGCGTGACCTCTCCGACCCCACGCTCGACCCGACTTTGCGAGCCGTGCTCGCCTACGCGGACGAGGTCGTGCAGCAGGGCAATGTCAGTGACGCGACGTTCGAGCAGCTGAAAGCACGCTTGCCCGAACGTCAGGTCGCTGAGGTGGTGTGGCTCGCTGCGTTCGTGATCTACACCAATATGCTCTCACGACCGCTCAATCTACCGTCTGACGGTTTCTGCGCGATCGTGCAAAACAAAAACAGTCAGAGGTGACACAACCTAGGAAACCAGCGGCACGCTGCAACCATCCACCAATGTTTGCGTCAGCTCGGCGAGCGCGACAAAGCCCTTGTCCGTGCCGTCGCGCAGACGCAAGCTCGCGCCGTTCTGCTCGACCTCTCGGTCACCCACGACGAGCACGTACGGGATCTTCTCGAGCTGTGCGTTGCGAATCTTACCTCCGAGCTTGTCGGACGAAGGCGTGAAGCTCACGCGCACGCCCTTTCGGTGCAGAGCGTCGGTCACTGCACGGGCGTGGTCATTGTGTTTGTCAGACACGGTGACCACGCGCACTTGCTCTGGCATGAGCCACGCCGGCAGCGCACCCGCATAGTGCTCGATCAGCACGCCGATGAAGCGCTCGATCGAGCCCAAAAGCGCGCGGTGCAACATGATCGGCCGCTCTTTTGCGCCTTCGGAGTTCACGTACTCCATGGTGAAGCGCTCGGGATTGTTGAAGTCGTATTGCAGTGTCGAGCACTGCCAGCGGCGCTGCAGCGCGTCGACCAGCTTGATGTCGATCTTCGGCCCGTAGAACGCGCCACCGCCTTCGTCGATGCTGAACTCGATGCCCTGACGCACGAGCACATCGCGCAGGTTCTGCTCCGCGAGCGCCCACTCTTCCAAGCTGCCGACGTACTGCGCGGGCCGCGTGGACAGGTTGACCTCGAACTGCTCGAAGCCAAACGTGCGCAGCATCTGCAAGATGAACTTGAGCACGGTGTCGATCTCTTGCGCGACCTGATCCGGACGGCAGAACAAGTGCGCGTCGTCCTGGGTGAAGCCGCGCACGCGCATCAGGCCGTGCATAACCCCCGGCAGCTCGTAGCGGTATACGGTGCCGAGCTCGGCGAGCCGCATCGGAAACTCGCGATAGCTGCGGATCCGGCTCTTCACCATGAGGATGTGGAACGGGCAGTTCATGGGCTTGCAACAGTAGTCGTGCCCATCTACCGACATCGGCGAGAACATGCCCTCGCGGTAGAAGTCCCAGTGGCCTGAGACTTTCCACAGGTCTGCCTTCGCGATGTGCGGCGAGTACACGAGCTCGTAGCCCGCCTCGAAGTGCATCTTGCGCCACTGGTCTTCGATGATGCTGCGCAGGCGCCCGCCTTTGGGCAGCCACATGACGAGACCCGGTCCGAGCTCTTCCGTGTAATGCGGCTCGAAGTTCAGGCTGACCTCAGCGTCTTCGCGCGCCTTCAGCTTTTGCTCGTAGGCCTTGCGCGCTTCCTTGGTGGCCGCGCCACGCAAGCGCACATCGAGCTGCGGCTTCGGCTCCTTGTTGTCCTCGGTCGCCGCCGGCAGCTTCTCGAAGTTGACTGTTTGACGAATGCTCGCGCCCGGAAAGCTCGCGGCGGTCGTGCTCAGCGCGAAGTCGACCAAGTTGCGGTCGAGCGGCGCGTCGGCTTGCACACCGACGTACAGATCCAGGCCCTGCTCTTCGCGGTAGTCGTGGTCGTCGTAGCGCTCCGACACGATGAACAGCTCGAGCTCCTTGCCGAGCTTGCGGTGGTCGCGCTTCTTCGCCTCTTCTTGGCGCTTGTTATAGAGGTCGAGCTCTTCCTTCTTCGGAAAGGCCACGCCGCGCACGCGCTGCAACGACTGCTTCGACGCGTCGGCGCGCCAGTACACCCCGGAGGTGCCCGTCAGCTTGAGCGCCTTGATGAAGCCGGCGTGGGGCAAATGCGGACCGCGGCACAGGTCCATGAAATCGCCACACTGGTAGATCGAGACGTCGTCCTCGGGGATCCAGGACAAGATCTCTTGCTTGTATTCGTTGTTCTGGCCGAGCGCGTCGAACGCACGCAGCGCGTCCGGCTTCGAGAGCAGCTTGCGCTGGAACACGACCTTCGCGTCGATCAACTTCTTGATCTCTTGCTCGATGCGCTCGAGGTCGGCCGGGCCAAGCGTGCGACCAGCGACATCAAAGTCGTAGTAGAACTCCTCGTCGTGGGTCTGCGGACCCATCGTGACCTTAGCGCCCGGGTAGAGCTTGAGTACCGCGGTCGCGAGCAAGTGCTCCGCCGAGTGATTGATGGTGTCTCGACCTGGGGCGCTGTCCGGCTTGAACAGCTCCAGCTTTGCGCCGTCCGTAAGTGGGACACGCAGGTCTTGGACTTTGCCGTCGACCTTCGCGACGACGACCGCCTCGGCGAGCCGCGGCGAGATGGCAGTGGCAGCATCCAGCGGCGTCGCTCCATCTGGAAGCGAGAGGGGTTTGCCGTCTGGGAGAACGATCGAGATTGCCATCTACCGGGTCCTTTTGCGGATTTCGAGGAGGCGCAGCATAGACGTGCGGTTCACCGCGGCGCAACCTCAGCGGGGCCCTGGAATCATAGGCATTTTTCGAGAGCGCGGCTGCCCCAGGGCTGAGGAGCATGTGCGTCCAGAGGTCCGGCCTTTGCTTTGGCCGCTCACGCCCCCGGAGTTGCGTCGGGCTCGGGTTCGGGCTCTGGGCTCGGGCTCGGAGGGATTCGAGGCACACGGAGCCACGCAGCGTGTGTTCGGAGCTTGCACGAATCGCTTCGGAGTGGCCCTTAGCAGCGCTGGCTCTACGACATTCGCGTCAACATGCGCCCATCCATGGGCGCTAGCTGCGAACGCGCCCGGACATGAGCTGTCGCTGTCGCACATCGCCGCCATCAGCGGCAGACACGAAACCACTCAGACAGTGACTCGCACGTTTCGAACGATTTCATTTGCCGCTGTCAGCGGCGACGGATCTAACAGCACAAACATCTAATCAGCACATACGCCGTAGCTTTCCATTGACCGTGCACGCCGCATCTCATAAGGTCTTTCGGGTCTACTAGAGGGAACGCTTCGCGGGGGGAAAGCGCCGAAGCTGGCGCTCTGCTGCGGCAAGTGTGTCGTCTGTCGCGACACGCCGGCCCTCACGTTTGCTTAGAAGTTTGTAGCGACCCCACACACAGCGTACGTTGCGACTGGTCATTCGACCGCGCAAAAGCCACAAACGCCACAGCAGGTTCGACCCCGTGACTCAGCCGGCGCAGACGACAGAAGCTTCACTCGGCATCCTTGACGATGACGAAACCTCGGGCGTCGAAGTTAGACATTCGTACATTCGCCCGAAGGACTCGACGTCTGGCCCTGGCCCTGGCCCTGGCGCAGAAACAGTGCCGGCGTTCTTGGTTCGTCAGGGTGATGATGGGTTCGTGCTGCCACGCCTGCTCGTGTGGACAACGCTGGGCATGATGGCGTACGGCTCGATCGAAGCCGGTGCATCGACCTATCACTACCTACGCGATGCACGCGTCAGACCGTTGGCCGCTGCGCACATTCGCGCCGAAGTGCATGCGCTGGTCGCGGAGGTTGCGCGCAGACAGCCCTCAGCGCACGCAGGCCACGCAGGTTACGCGGCGGAAACCACGCTGAGCGCTGCAACAGAAGACGCGCATGCGCCCGCGTTGGCATTCGTGCCATACACGCATGTCTCACAGATCAAAGCCAATGCGACGCTGTATGAGTGCCGCCTCTTCTCGATGTTTGCATGCGAGCCGGTGGGTCGCGTCGTGGAGCTCTTGCCGGGCGAAGTCGAGCTTCCGCCCGCTGAAGTGACTGCGCTGACATCGGCCAGACCAGCGCGCGGTCAATACGCCGTCATGCAGCTGACTGACCCGCGCGCGGCCGAAGCCGAGTCGCTGCGTGTGCGCGATCCGCTCGATTCGCTGCGGCTCGTCGAGAGCTCAAAGGCGCCGGCGCTCGAAGGCGAAGCGCGCGCGGAAACGCTGTTGTAACTACGGCGTTGCTGGGGCTGCGTGTGACTGAAGGTTCGCTGATGGCGTGCAGCCCCCGTAACAGCCATCGGACCCGGTTGCGGTTGCGAGGGTTCGCGCTTGGCAGATGGGCGTTGTGCCAGCCGCCTTCAGGAACGCTGCTGCGGGCGCGCGGGCGTGTACGCACAGCAACCTGGCGCGCAGCGATCAGGTCGCGCTACAGACGCCGCACACGTGCGACGTGTTGTCAGCGTGCCGAGCCGCTCTTGGATCAGCTCGCGGATCATCGCGACGAACAACGGATGCTCCCCCGGCGTCGATGCGCGATAGAAGCCGAGCTTCAGCTCCGCAGCCAAATCTTTGGCTTCGTGATCGAGGTCCCAGATCACTTCCATGTGATCGCTCACGAAGCCGAGCGGGATGACCACGACATCGCGCACATCGCCGCGCTCTGCGAGCGCACGCAGGTGATCGAGGATGTCCGGCTCGAGCCAGGGAACCTGCGGCGGACCGCTGCGACTTTGATAGACGACGTCGCTGTCCGTACGACCGAAACGCTCTGCCACCACGGTCGCGATCTCACGCAGCTGCGCGACGTAGTCGCACCCGGTCGCCATGCTGATCGGAATGCTGTGTGCGGTGAACACGAAGTGCGCGCCCTCTCGTTGTGCATCGGGGACACGCTCCAATGTTTCACGTACGCGCTCCGTGACCGCATCGACGAAGCCGGGGTGATTGTAGAAGATGCGCAGCTTGTCGAGCTCAGGAGCACCCTCGCCTACGCTGGCGCGGGCCTTGTCGAGGTCCTCGAGGTACTGACGACAGCCGCTGTAGCTGCTGAACGCCGAGGTCACGTAGACCAGCGCGCGCTTCACACCATCGCGCTTCATGGTCTCTAGTGTGTCGGCTAGCAGCGGGTGCCAATTGCGGTTGCCCCAATAGATCGGCAGCGCGATGCCGTGCGCTTTGAGCTCAGGCTCGAGCGCGGCGATCAGCGCGCGGCATTGATCGTTAATAGGACTGCGCCCGCCCAGGTGATTGTAATGCTCGGCGACAGAAAGCAGCCGTTCACGCGGAACTCCGCGACCTTGCACGACCCGCTCGAGAAACGGCATGACATCTTCGGGTCGCTCGGGGCCCCCGAAGCCCATGACGAGAACGGCGTCGTAATTCATCCACCCTGTATGCTGTGAGACGCAGTGTGATGCAAGCGAGCTGTGCTGAACCGCCTCAAACTGGCAGTCGCGCCACAGCTCGAGTTGCTGTCAGACCTGTCCGGCGTGCGCTTTCGCTACCCACGCTTTGACCTGCGTCTCGATCACATTGAGCGCGGTTTTCTTGAACGGACGGAGGAGGAGCGGAACATCCATGTCGACCAAGACTGCATTCGGCACGAGCTTCAGTGTGCCGGAAAGCTTCATGCCTTTCGCTTTGAAGCCTACGTCGACGTGATCTTCGTCGCGCCATTCGACCGAGGGTGAATACTCCGCGAGCTTCTCACTGTAAGACGCAACAGCACCTTTCACAGCTTTGCGCGCGAGCTCGGGGGACAGATCGTGTTCGATGCGATGTTCCATGCTGAGCCTCCATTCGAGATAGGTCGCGGTCGCTATATCTCACCGTGTACCCAGACGCACGATTCCTGCAAGCTTCGAACCAGGATTGTCTGCATTCGCAGGTCGTACCTCACGACGATAACGTGCGAAGAAGTTACGCTCATGTGACACTGATTGCGTAACTGTGGGAGGACAGTCGAGTGAGACGCGTCGTGGCAAACGGGTTCGGCTCTTGGAAAGGGAAAGAGCTACTGCGCCAGTTGATCCACGAGATCCGCGAGGATCAGGTGTTTAACGGCGCGGCGGCGCTCGCGTTTTACACGATGCTCGCGCTGTTTCCTGCGGCGATCTTCGGGCTCAGTCTGCTGCCGTATCTGCCGATTCCACACCTGCGTCAGGCGGTCTTCGACCTGTTGTTCGAAATCCTGCCGCCGTCGGCAGCCGAGCTGTTCACCGGCACAGTCAGTCGCATCATGTCAGATCGCAACGGCGGTCTGCTCTCGTTCGGTCTCGTGTTTGCCATCTGGTCGGCATCGTCCGGCCTCGATGCTGTCATGCAGCAGCTGAATGTGGTGTACGGGGTGACGGATCGGCGCTCGTTCGTGCGTCAGCGCGCGACTGCGCTGCTCTTGATGATGATGTTCATGGGTCTTTTGGTCGTGACGTTTGCGCTGGTGATCATCGGGGGTGAGCTGCAAGACGCGCTCTCGGGCGTGCTCGGGTGGAGCGAGCCGGTGCATGTGTTCTTCGCCCTCCTGCGCTGGTTGATCATCTCGGGCGCGCTGCTCGCGGCGTTTGCGATCGTGTACCGCTTTGCGCCCGATGTGCGTCGGCCATTCGAGCTGCTCAGTCCGGGGAATCTGTTCGCGACCGCGGGCTTTCTGCTCGCTTCTTTTGGGTTTCGCACCTACGTGGACAATCTCGCGAGCTACGACACGACCTACGGCAGTCTCGGTGCGGTGATCGTATTGCTCTTGTGGCTGTTCATCATCGGCGCGGTGATCATGATCGGTGGCGAGCTGAATGATCTGGTGGCGCGCGCACAGGCGAGGCAGACGCAGCGCACGAGTATGCTGCTCGAGCTGAGCGGATCACTCGGGCCGATCAACACGCTTCCGTCGCAGCATCGCTCGGTGTGCATCAAGTACCAGACGCTCGAGCGCGAGATGAAGGACTCTGCGCCCCAGAAGCAGCGCGAGCTGCGGCGCATGGCGAAGTCGGAGCCGGGGATCGAGCACATCAGTCGCGCGGCGGTGGTTTACCCGACGCCGCGTGAGCTGCTGTTGCACCTGGAGGTGGACTTCCGCGCGGGTGTGACCCCCAAGCAGATGGAAAGCACGCTGCGGCGTCTGGCGCGCACACTGCTCACACAGGACCCGGAGGCGCGGCGCTTCTACATCGAAGCGAGCATCTCCGAGCCCCATGCCGAGCTCGCCGTGGAAGAGGAGAAGCGGCCGCGGCAGAACTAGGCCGTGACGAGGATCTAGTCGCCAAGGAACGCCAGGCAGAACGCCGGAGAACGCCAGGTGAAACTAATAATTCTCGTGGCGTTCTTCGGCGCTCTTCCTGGCGTCTTGTGGCGGTTAAATCTGCCGCGGTTGGGCAAGCCCAACTCGACCTAGCAGTCCGCGTCGCAGGCGCAGTCTTCACCTGACGCGGTCTTGTCGCATTCGCTTGGGGTCTGGTCGCACTCGCAAGTGCTTGGCTGGCAATCGATGTCGCAGCCGCATTGCTCGTCGCACGTGCCTGCTGTGCGATTGCACTCGCACGTGTTCTGTTGGCAATCGATGTCGCAGCCGCATTGTTCGTCGCACGTGCCTGCTGTTCGATTGCACTCGCAGGTGCTCTGTTGGCAATCGATGTCGCAGCCGCATTGCTCGTCGCACGTGCCCGCCGTGCGATTGCACTCGCACGTGTTCTGTTGGCAATCGATGTCGCAGCCGCATTGTTCGTCGCACGTGCCCGCCGTGCGATTGCACTCGCACGTGTTCTGTTGGCAATCGATGTCGCAGCCGCATTGCTCGTCGCACGTGCCTGCTGTTCGATTGCACTCGCAGGTGCTCTGTTGGCACATCGGGTCGCAGCCGCAGGCTTGGCCGGATGGCTCGCGGTCGCACATGTTTGGGTCCGAGTCGCACGGGCAGCCGGCGACCGGACCGCTCTGGCAGGACGGGTCGCAGCGGCAGGCGTTGCCGGCCGAGTCGCGGGCGCAGGTGGCCGGTTCCCGGTCATCGCACGGGCAAATCGGGTAGCAGCGCTGGTCGCACAAACACGCATCGCCGTTCGTCGCGACATCGCATTGGTCGTCCGCGGTGTCGCATTCGCACGCGGGCGGGGGTGCGCCGCAGTCGACGTCGCAAGCGCACTGTTCGTTGGTCGCGGGATCGACTTCGCAGCTGCCCTTCTTCAGGTCGCACGCGCAGCCTGCATTCGGCTCGCGCTCGCAGCCCGGGTCGCACTTGCAAGCGTTGCCGTCGGAGTCCTTGTGGCAGAGCATCGGGTTGTCATCCGCGCACGGGCAGGGCGGATAACAGCGTTGGTCGCACAAGCAATCGTCGCCGCCAGGGTTTTGGTCGCAGGTCTCGGCCGACACATCGCAAGCACACGCGCTCGTCGAACAATCCCGGTCGCACATGCACGTGGCGCCGTCCGGGCCTTGGTCGCACGTATTCGCGGTGCGGTCGCATTCGCACATCGCTCCGCCGCAGTCTCGGTCGCACCCGCAAGTGCTGCCATCCGGGTTTTGATCGCAGCTACTCGGGGTCCGGTCGCAATCGCACATCGCGCCGCCGCAGTCTCGGTCGCACGCGCAGCTTGTCCCGTCCGGGCCCTGGTCGCACGAGCCGGCGTTGCGGTCGCATTCGCATGCGGCGCTGCCGCAGTCCTTGTCGCACGCGCAGCTTGTCCCGTCCGGGCCTTGGTCGCACGTATTCGCGGTGCGGTCGCACTCGCACATCGCGCCGCCGCAGTCTCGGTCGCACCCGCAAGTGCTGCCATCCGGGTTTTGATCGCAGCTGCTAGCGGTCCGGTCGCAATCGCAGCCCATCGTCGCGCAGTCCTTATCGCACTGGCACGCGCCGCCATTCGGGCCCTGGTCGCAAGTGTTCGCGGTGCGGTCGCATTCGCAGATCCCGCCGGCGCAATCCCGGTCGCACGCGCACGTGCCGCCACTTGGGTTTTGGTCGCAGCTGCTCGGGGTGCGGTCGCATTCGCATGCGGCGCCGCCGCAGTCCCTGTCGCACGCGCACGTTGTTCCGCCGGGGCCTTGATCGCACGTCGCGACCGTCCGGTCGCATTCGCACGCGGCGCCACCGCACTCCGGATCGCACACGCAATTGTTGCCCGCGGCGTCTTTGTCGCAAGCACCGCTGCTGGTGTTGCATTCACACGGCATCGGCTCGCCGCAATCCTTGTCGCACGCGCAAGGGTTGCCCGACGGGTCTTCGTTGCACACGCCGAGACCCGAATCGCATTCACAGCGCGGCGGCTCACCACCGAAGCACCCGGGATCGCACTGGCAAGCGTTGCCGTTGCCGTCACGCGCACAGGACATCGGATCCTGGTCGTCACACGGGCACGCTGGCCCACAATCTGCGTCGCAGAAGCAAACATCACCAGCCGCAGCCTTGTCGCACTCCGACGTCGAGTTGCAGTTGCACTCCGCGCTCCGACAATCGAGGTCGCAAGCACAAGGCTGGTTCTGACTGTCGACATCACACATCCGTTGTGTCAGGTCACACGCACAGCTCTCGCCGCCTGCCTTACACGTCGGATCACACTCACACGCATTCCCACTCGAATCCTTAGGACACGTGTTCGGATTGCGATCATCGCACTCGCAGCTCGGATAGCAGTCGTGATCGCACAGGCAAGCATCTCCCGCCGCCGTACGATCGCAAACACCCGCAGCCGCATCACACCCGCAGGTCCCTCCGCAGTCGTCGTCGCAGCCACAGATGAACCCACCTTCGGCCGTGTCGCACTGCCCGTCGAGCGCATCACAGCCGCAGACCGTCTCACCGACACACGCCGGATCGCAGCCACACTCCTCAGCGTCGTCGAGCAGCTGGCAGCCATCCGCGAGATCGCATGGACAACCGACATCGGGCCCCGTGCACTGCGGATCGCAAGAGCAGTAAAAACCACTGCCGTTCGTATCGCACGCCTCGCTGCTATCACACTCACACGTCCTACAGCTCGTGCGATCGCGCCCCTCGCTCGAACAGAGCAACCTGCTCTCCGTACAGAGCACGCGCCCCGGCTCACAGAAGTCGACATTGCGCTCGTCACAAGGGGTGTTCAGCTGCGGATCCGCCGAGCCATCCGCAGTCTTCGGATCACAGTCGTTGTCCCGGCCATCGCAAATATCGCGCAGGTTCTGGCTCGCCTCCAACCCACACACCACACGGCCATCACTGCTGCACACCATGCGCCCGAACGCGCACAAGTCCGAGTCTGGACCATCGCAGCTGCCGCCGAGCTCGAAACCTTCATCCACCTTGCCGTCGCAGTTGTTGTCGCGCATGTCGCAGCGCTCAGCCGCAGGCACAACCGCTGCGATCGCCTCGACCAGCACGCCTTGCTTGCAGATCCGCAGACCGCTCCGGCACTCGCCTACACCCAGCGTCCCTTCGGGCCCCGCGTAGAACGCCGCATCAGCCTGCTCATCGACGCGACCATCACAGTCATCGTCAGTGCCGTTGCAGCTCTCCTTACCCGGCTTCGCACACGAGTACTCACAGCCGTTCTGGGCGTTGCGATCCAGGTCGATAAAGCCCGCGCTGCAAATGTACGCGCAGCCGAGCTTGCCGTCTTGATTGAGCATGCAGGCAGGCACTTGATTCGCGCCGCCGGTACAGACCGAGCCGCAACCACCGCAGTTGTTGACATCTGCAATGCCTTGCGTAGGCACGTCATCGATCGTGCCGTTGCAGTTGTCATCGATCCCGTTGCAAGTCTCTTGGATCGGAGCCGCCGGCTTGGCGTTGCAAACCGAAGCCGCACCGTCTCGACTACAGGCCATCACGCCCGAAACGCGACAGCTGCCCACGCCGAGCGAGCAATCCGCGCCCACGATGTAGCCTTCGTCGATCGCCGCGTTGCAGTTGTCGTCACGTCCATTGCAGCGCTCATGCGCGCCGGGGAACACGCTGGGATTGTTGTCATCACAATCGCCATCGTTCGCCGTCTTGCCATCGCGGTCCGCATCGCAGTCCGCGAGCGCCTGATCGGAGCCATTGCAGTTCTGGTCGATCCCGTCCCCACAGATCTCACGCGCACCCGGGAAGACACTGGCACTGCTGTCGTTGCAATCCACGCTCGCCGGAAAACCATCGCGATCCTGGTCCGTGCCGCTGAGCGACTGCGCCACCAGCAGCTTGATCACGACGCTCTCGGACGTCGCATTGTGCTGGTCGACCGCGCGCACCAGCACCGCGTACGGACCGGGCACCGCCGTCTCGAATGTGCGCGCAGCACTCACCGTGCCGGGCGTGCTCGCAGCACTGTTCGCGAGCGACAGCGTCGCGTCACCTTCGAGCAGCGTGAACTGGATCGAGATCGGATCATTGTCGAGATCGGTCGCGCTCACCCGGATCAGTTGACTCGCGAGACCGCTGCTCGGAATCTGCAGCGTCGCGCTCGCAGGCGCGACGAAGCTCAGCCGCGGCGGGCTGTTCTGCGGCCGATCGATCACCGTGATCGTCAAGCTGGTCGGATCGCTCGAGCTCACACCGTCGCGCGCAATGCACGAGACCTCGTAGACCGCCGGCGCCTGAGCACCGAACGACACCCGCCGCTCTGAGCTGCTAGACAGCCCGCCGCCCGCCGACACACGCCACTCCACCGACAGCTCTTGATTCGGCTGCTCCGCGTCGTCGAGCACGGCTTCGAGCGGGATCTGCTCGCCCGTGAACAAGCCTGTTTGCTTGGCGTTGATGCGACAGCGCGGCGGCGTGTTCGGTGCGACCGGCGAGTCGACGACCACCAAGAAACTCTGCGCCGTCTTACCTGCAGAGTCCTGGGCGGTCGCGACCACCTTGTAGCTTCCCGGCATCGCGGTCACGAAGCTCGCCGTCAGACCATCCGGCTGCGTGGAGATCTGAGCGGCAGGCGAGCTGCTGGACCAGGTCACCACAGGGAGATCTGCCGCTTCCGACACCACACTCACGGCCAGCGTGACCGCCGTATTGACGGTCGTACGCAGCGTGGTCTCAGTCGACGGTTGCACCCGCGGCGGCAACGCCAGAGTCACCGTGGTGTCAGAATCGTTGACGATGCCATCGCAGTCGTCGTCGTCCTCACCCGCGCTGAGCGTGCTGTACGTAAACGGCTGCGCCAACGAAGCAAACGCTTGGCCTTCGCTGCCGGCGAGGATGGGCGGTGCATCTGGCCAACGCACATATGCATACGCGTCGAGGCTGATCTGCCCATCCTGCGCTGTCGGATAGTCGTGAAACACGAACTGCGTGTGCTCACCACGCAGCACCTGTTCGAGCTCGCCGCTGTCGGCGGCGAGACCGCGCGTGCTGTACAAGACGTTGCCGCCGTCGCTCGTCACGAGCACGTCGATCAGGCCGTCCGCGCGCTTCAAGAAGTTGAACAGCTGGTACTGCCGCACTTCCTTGTCGCCAGCCGCGGCGCTGAGTACCGCGCGCAGGCGCAGCTGCACGCTGTGGCCGGCCGGCACCATGCCGATAAGCTCAGCGAGCCTGCTGTCCGCGCTGAAGCCGCTGATGTCCGCGCCATTCAACCAGCGCTCCGCCCCGGGCTCGCTGCTCGCGGCTGCGGTGAAGCCAGCCTTGACGAACAGCGCGTTGGGACAGCTCGCCGCTCCCAGCTGCGCGCTATCGACGGCCAACAAAGCGGGCGAAGTCATGAGCCCGACCAGCGAGAAGTGCTGCAGCTTGATCTGCACGTACCCGTTCTCTAGGTCGACATACGTGATAGGCAACGCGCGCCACAACCCATCCGAGCCGAGCGTCCAAGCGCTCGCGGTCTGCCCCGCGAGGATCCGCTGCAGCGCGGCGCTGGACAGCGGGATCACCAAGTCGATCGGTGAGTTGAACACGCTGCCCGACGGGCCGAAACCGAGCACGAGCGGCGCCTCGCCGGAGCTCGACTGCGCGGGCAGAAACGGCGCACCACTCGTGGTCGCGATGCTGATCGTGCTAGCTGCGCTCAGCGCGCCAGGTGGCACAGTCAACGAGACACCCGAGGCACCGGACAAGGGCGAGCTGACACTGATGATCTGCAGCTCCGCACTATCGGGATCTAACAGCTCCTCAGCAGAGATCGTCAGCGCGGTCACTGCCACGGTGAAGTCTTGTATGATCTCTTCATCCGCGAGCGTCGCCTTGACGGTGAAGCTGTGAGCTTCGCCGCCCTGGTTGAAGCTCGGCGTCCAGATGACTAGACCGTTCTCATCGATCGTCGCGCCTTCGGGTGCGTCCGTGAGCTCGAAGCTCGCCGGTCCCGCCTGGTCCAACACCACGCGATAGCGGAACACGCCACCCACTTCGGCTCCGCTCGGCGCAAAGGAGTCGATGTGCAGCGCGCTGGTCTCCACCTCACCCGAGCCGCCTTCACCGGATGAACCGCCGCCTTGACCACCAACGCCACCACCGCCCTGCGCGGACGATCCGCCAGCGCCTCCGCGGCCGCCCTGCGATTCACCACCGTCCGGACCGGGCTGGCCATCGTTCGGCCCCGCGTCTTCGCGCGCACCATTGCCTCCGCTGCCGCCCTCGGACTGTGCGCCGTCGGGCCCGGCATCACCCTTCGCAGAGGAGCCGCCTTTGCCGCCCTCCGCTCCGGTAGGAGAGTCACCGCCACCGCAAGCGATAGCCCACAGCAGACAGGCACAAGCCAACGACGTGAACCGCAGGTTCCGTTGCAGCGACATTCCACTCTCCATGCAGAAGCTGACGGCGGCACATATGCGCCGCGCGCGCGACCGTTAGAAAGTTATCAACACCGCAATCCGGACAATCACGAAATCGCTTGCAAGCTGACAGATCTATGCGCAAGCGTCGCCACCCGCCCACTCACGCGGAAGCAAACATCGGCATACGCCGCTGTAAGCGGCAGCTCAGCGAATCGGCGGAAGGTTCCCGTCTTGGTCGCGCTTGGCCATGATCGCATCATTTGCGCTCATCGTGACCGTCGCGTTGCCGCTGTTGTCGAGCGAGCACAGGAGTCCCTTGCCATCCCCCTGTCCACCACACATCGACAGGCGCGGGGCCTGCGTATTGTTGTTCCGCACGAAGCCGCAAGCGCGATTCGCGATCGAATAACAACGGCTCACCTCGTGTGGTGCACCACCCATGTTCGCGTCACCAGCTTGCGCCGCGCCGCCGAGCTTGAAGCCATTGCCATCGCCGTTCGTGTTGTTCTGCGCCGCGCCGATCTTGCCGTTGGCCATCGCCCACGAGTCTTCGATCACCACCACGTCGTCGGAAGCAAACAGGTCCCAGCCGTCGTCGGCGTTGTTCCAGGCGCGGCAGCCGCGGAACACATTGCCCGGGCCGATGTAGAGCTTGGCCGCAAAGCCGTCCGCGTTTTCGCCTTGGTTCTGCGCGTCGTAGTTGGAGTAAGAGTCGCAGTTCACGACGAGGTTATTGGCGGCGCGCGTCTTGTCGTCCGCTTCCGAGCTGTTCGCGCTGATCTGGATGCCGGTGTCGCTGCAGTCGTGCGTGACCAACCACTCGAGCTTGTTGTACCCCCCGGAGATGTGGATGCAGTTGTCACCCGCGTTGATCACGTCGAGCCCGCGCAGGTGCCAATAGTCACCCGTGATCGCGAGCCCGCGCGCTTTGCTGTCGCCGCGCGGCTGCGCTCTGAAGTCGAACACTGGGCGCTGTTCACCCGTTTGCGCCCAGATCCGGATCGGCTTCGCCTCAGTGCCCTTGATGCTGAGCGGGACAGTGTCGGCCATCTCGTAGGTGCCTGCTGCGACCCAGATGGTCGTGCCTGCGCTCGCTTTTCCGACGGCAGCTGCCAAGCTCGCGAGCGGCATCTCTTCGGTACCCGGGTTGGTGTCTGCGCCGCCCGGTGCGATGAATATGTCTGTGCTCGATGGCTCGGTGGCCGCCGTGCCCGCCGCCCCATCGGTCCCCGCCTGCGCGGCACCTGGTACGCCTGCCATGCCTGCCCCACCTGTTGCAGGCGCGCCGCCCGTAGCGGCACCGCCAACGCCCGCGGCTGAGGCAGGGGCACCTGCGCCGCCGTTGGCTGCAGGGGCACCGCTCTGCGCGCTTCCGCCTGTTCCAGCAGAATGCGTCTGCGGCGTGCTGCCAGACTGACCAGCAGTGGCCGGTGTCGCTGCTGAGCCGGCAGTCGTGGTCATGCCGGACGATGTCTCTGCAGGCTTCTCACTCGAGCACGCAACAAGCGCGACGCAGACCAGAGCCGAAATACGGAGCGGTGCCGAAGAGACAGACCGATAGCTACGCATGCCGCGCAATGTTGCAGAGTTCCGAGACGGCCTCTACACCAGCTTGCCGGCAAACGCATGATCTGCGCATCGCTGGTACGCGCGCGTTCTCGGATCGCGTAGCCGTTGCTTAGAACTGCTGCTCGAACACTTGGCAGTGTGATCGGCGTCTGCGCCAGCCAGCGACTTGCAGAAAGCTGCGCAAACAGGCCGCAAACGGCAGCGATTCTGTTGTCTCTTCACACACATGCGCCTAGTAACCAGCGGAAGTTGGCTGGCCGTATCAAGCAGCCGCCTCGAATCTGATAACTCTGTATGGAATGCAGTTATGAGCTCGCCGAACGACAACAGTGTTAAGCAATCTTGGCAGGGCGCAGTCGCTGATCGCTGGGTGCAAGAACAAGCTCGGCTCGACGAGATGATGCGGCCGTTTGGACAAGCTGCGCTGATGACGCTTGCCGCTGGGAGCGGCGAATGGGTCCTCGACGTCGGCTGTGGCGCCGGCACGACCAGCTTCGAGCTCGCAGAGAGCGTGGGCTCCACCGGCGGCGTGTGCGGTATCGACATCTCTGAGGCTCTGCTTCAGCACGCGCGCGAGCGCGCAGCCGCCAGCGGCGCAAGCAATGTTCAGTTCGTGCTCGCGGACGCGGCGTATCACCGCTTCGAACGCGGGTTCGACGCGCTCTTCTCGCGCTTCGGTGTCATGTTCTTCAGCGACCCGGTCGGCGCGTTCAACAGCTTGCACGGCGCACTGCACAGCTCCGGGCGACTTGCGTTCGTGTGCTGGCAAGAACTCGCCCGTAATCCTTGGGCGCACCTGCCGCTCCAAGCTGCACGCGCTGCTGCGCCGAGCTTGCCGTTGCCGCAGCTCATTCAACCGGGTCAGCCCGGACCATTCGCATTCGGCGACATGGAATACGTCAACGACAGCTTGCGCGCCGCGGGCTTCCGTCACGTGGAGATCACGGCATTCGAACGGCCGATGCACCTCGGCAGCTCAGCCCAAGACGCCGCAGACTTCTGCATGCGCATCGGCCCAGCCTCCCGCATAGCAGCAGAAGCCGATGCCACGCAGACCACACAGATCCACGACGCTGTGCTCAAAGCGATCGAACCCTTCGCCACCCCGCGAGGCGTCTGGATAGACGCTGCAACCTACGTAGTCAGCGCCCGCGCCTAACACACGGCTGACGACGCCAACTCGCTCATGTGTGTGGCACGTGCCGCGAACGCACTGCACTCCACGCGCACGCACGACATGCAAAGGACTTACATGCTGCGGACGCTGACCGGGATCGACATCGACGGGTCGCTCGTCACGTCTAACACGGGTACCTGCTTGGTCAGGGCCCATGCACACCCAGCAACGCGGCGACAGCGGCTCTTCAGCTTGGCGGCATTCACCAGCGCGTGGCGCCTGCGCCGTCGACGCTGAACGCTCGCGAGGCGTCTGGCTAGAAGCGGCCCGGACACGTAGAGTGCCCGGGCATGCCAGCGCACATCGATCTGCATCGCCGGACGCTCGCACAGCTTGTGCTGGCGTTCTGCTTGCACGTTGGCACGGTCGACGCGACCTACGCGCAGTCGAAAGATCGCGCGTCGCGCGAGCTCAAGCCTATCGACGTCGCCAATGCTTGCTTGGCACGCGGTGACAACGTTTGCGTGGTGCGCGCGCTCGAAGGCAAAGCGAAGTCCGCCATGGAGCTCGCGCTCCTGATCGAGACCTACCGCGCCCTCGAGGAACCAGAGCAAGCACGTCCTGCGATGGAACAATACGTGCAGCGTTTCCCAGATGCTTCACGCGCGCACGCGTACCGGCGAATGCTCGAGCTCGCGGCGCCACGCTCGAGCACGCAGACCGCATCAACGAGCACCAGCGCGCGAAGCACCATACCAGGCACAAACGCGCAGAGCGCTCCTGCAAGCACCCGCACTCCGAGCGCGCCGCCGAGCGCTAGCGCGCAAAGCGCTCAGCCGTCCTCACACAGCGCATCGACGCGCACAAACGCGCCAGCCACACCGTCGAGCACAGGCGAGCGAAGCGCTACGGGTGCCGGAGTCGCTCCACCTGCCGCGGTCGCGCGCACGACGGCCGCGGCCAAAACGCCGCAAGAAGAAGCCAATGCGTGCCGCGCGGCAGATGATGATCACTGCATCGTGCGAGCGCTCGAAGGAAAGGCGCAGACAGCCGAAGAGCTCGGCATGCTCTGCGAAGCCTATCGCGAGCTGGGCGACAACAAGCGCGCCCGAGCCGCGATGCAGCAGTACGTAGACCGTTTCCCCAACGGCGGCTTCAGCGCATTCTATCGCGAACAACTCACCCGAGGCCGCTGACCCGACCCCCACTGCACCGGGTGATAGGCCAGCACCCGGAGATTGTCGCCGTCAGCAGCACCAGCGCGGCGTCCACGTACTGATCGGGGTGAGCGAACACATCCCACAACCGGGAGCCGGTGTGATGCGTCACTCATGAGCGTCTCGCACGCACGTGCGACCCTCTGCCAGTCGCTCACGCGGCTTGGTCCACAACACGTCGGCGCTCGCGAGCAGCACATCGAACGAGGACCCCTCGCCGTCGCTGTCGCCGACCTGGACAACGACCCCGTCAGCGACAGCCGCGCGTGCCCGGGCCTCAGTGCGCCGCGCCGGTGGGGGATGCGTTGAGGGCGTTCGCGCGGCCTTCGATCGCACTGAGTTGTTTAGCGTATTGCGCCGGCAGCTGTGAGCTGCGGGCAAAGTCGAGTGCTTCAGTCAGGGCTGTGCGTGCGCCTGGCTTGTCGCCGGCGGCTTCTAGGATGTCTGCCTTGAGCGTGTAGAAGCGGAGCTTACGCGGGCCTCCAGCGAGCGACAGCGCGCGGTCGATCGCAGCACGCGCTTCGGGCAGGCGTTGCAGTGTGAGATACACGCGCGCGAGCCGCGCGGCGGCGTTGTAATCTTCGGGCGCTTCGCGCTCACTTTGCTCGAGCATTGGGACCGCGCGCGCAGCTTCGTCGAGCGCTAAATACGCCTCCACGCGATGTGGATCCCAAACGCGTCGCCGCGCGGGCTCAGTTTCGCGCGCAGCTTGCGCGTCGAGCGCTTTGCTCCAGTTACCCGCAAGTCGCTTCGACTCGTCCGGCTTCGTGCTCTTGAGCGCACTGACAAGCGACAAGTACAAGCTCGAGCGATCATCGAACAGCACGGCGTCGCTCGGCGTCTCCGCCAAGCTCGTCCCCAGCTCGATCAGCGACGACAGCGCGGCGCGCTGCGGCGCAGCGGCCGGCAGCTCCGAGGCCGCATCGATCGCATTGAGCAGCACGTTCAAACGCGCCGTGCTGGTCGGCATCGCCTCTGCCTCGCGCACGGCGAGCTCGACCGCAGCCGCCCCTTGATCGCTCTCCACGAGCCGCATCGACAACGCCTCAGCACTCTGCGCGCGATGCGTCCAGCTCGGCGGCGCGAGCTCCAGTGCACGCTTGTAAAAGCCGATCGCTTGCATGCTCTCACCCGCCGCGCTCGCACGCTGCGCGCGCAACCAAAGCGTATGGACCTCCGCGGCATCCGCAGCGTCTAGCTGCGTCCCACGCGCCTGCAACACATCTTCCAGCACACCCTTGAGCTCACGCGCGGTGGCAGCGCCGATCCACTTGAGCAGCGGCGCTTGCGAGCTCGGCTCGACCACCCAGAGCGTGGGCAAGTTGCGCGTCGGGAAGCGCTGCAAGAACCCGGCGTTGTCACGACGCTCGGAGTCGATCGCCAGCCACACGAACGAGCTCGACAGCTGGGCGAGCGCAGGGTCGGTCAGCACGTATTGCTTCATGCTCAAGCACGTGTGGCACCAGCTCGCCCAGACATCGACGAACAGCGGCACGTTGCGTTCGCGTGCGGTCGCCAGCGCCTTTTCATAGTCGTCCTCGACGAAGTGCAGAGCGCTCTCGGTCTTGGCGACCACCAGCTCAGGCTTCGGCTCGGCGACCGCTTTTTCCTCTGATCGATTGCAAGCTACCAGCGCGATCAGCCCGAGCGCGCAGGCCATCCATGTGCTGCGACGAGGACTGCGATTCAACTGGCGATCGATGCTTGTAGCGAGCGACATAAAGCTCTCCGGGTGAAGCCACGACACTATGAACCATCTGCACTTGGCGCGCTTTGCAGCTCGAGCGCGCCCTAGATAGACGGGGTGTTAACGCTAGGACGAAATACTGTCTGTTACGTCACTCCACTCGGGAGTGGATGCTAGCCATAACCAACATGTCAGTCGTGGATGGCCGCGTCTACGACACGACAGGCCACTCGGCTCAGGCATGACCGGATGCATGAGCCGCAGAGCTGAACATCGATCAATCCCGAACGCTTGCACTTCGGTGACAGTGTATCCCCGACATGAAGCTTGCTCGATCGAGACGCGCGCTGGCGCAACGTGCGTGCTCGTTTTCGGCCCGTCGTGCAGCGCAGAAATGCCGTGTTTCGCGGCCCGCCTACATATCCCACCCGATCACTAGCCGCGCCGCCGTAGGATGCAGCGAACGCTTCGTCATGCCGCCGTGTGCGGCTAGTCAGCGCGCCCACTCGCATTGCAGAACCGCCGCTGCGCCAAGCGATGCACGCATATGTTGCGGTTCTTTGAACGTGCGAAGCAACTTGAGGCAAGCTTCGCCTGATCATGTGATGGGGAGGTCGGCTGCGATCACTCGCACGTTTCCGAGCGGATCCAAGCAACGCGCGACACCGAGGCTGGGATATGTCACCTCGGTCGCGCGCACTCGCCAATTGCGCGCGCCGACAACGCAGTGCGATCGAACATAACAACATCTGCAATCGCTCTGTCGTTTCTTAGCTGCGAAGAAGATCGCTCGCGACGCATCGGAACATGCTCGACGCGACGCATGAAAAATGTTTTGAATGCAGATCAGATCCCACACTTCGCTCAAAGTTACTGATAAGAAACACTGCGGACGCAGAGTAACGGCTAGGGGACTCGTTGTGTCGCCATATTATCTTGCTTCGCGCTGGCTTCGTCGTTGTTCACCGCAACTCACTGCCGCTGCTGCAGCATGGATGCTGATTCCATTGCATGCGGAGCATGCGGAAGCGCAGGTCGGTGTCGGTAACCTGTCGGGTCGCATCGTCGACGCTTCGACCGGAAAGCCTTTGGCAGATGTCGTGGTCACCGCCACGTCGCCAGGGCAGGTCGAGCAGATCGTCGTGACTGACAGTTCGGGTACGTTTCGCATACCGAACTTGCCGCCCGGTGAGTACACGCTCAACTACGAAGCCGAAACCTATCGACCGGTCTCGCGCCCCGGCATCGGCCTAACAGTCGGCACCACGCTGCGTGTAGACGCAGAGCTTCTGCCGGAGATGCTGCGTGCGGAAGAGGTGACCGTCGTCGCGACACCACCGACGGTTGACGTCGGCTCGGCGCGCTCGGGCGTCACGCTCGATCAAGACTTCACGAGCCGCATCGCCGTCGCACCGCCCACTGGCAAAGGCGGTGGCACGCGCTCGTTCGAGTCGCTCGCGCAAATTGCGCCGACGGCCAACATCGATACCTACGGCGCCTCGATCGCTGGCACGACCTCGGTCGAGAACGTGTACATGGTCAACGGCATGTCGACCGGCGACCCCGGCTTTGGCTACAACGCCACGCCGCTCTCGATCGACTTCGTCAAAGAAGCCAACATCGTCACCGGCGGCTATCTGCCAGAGTACGGTCGCGGTGGCGGCGGCGTGATCGAAGCGGTCACCAAGACCGGCACCAACGAAGTTCACGGTTCTATCTGGGGCAACGTGTCCCCACTGCAGCTGAAGCCCAAGTTCGCGCCCGCGCAGGACTCGATCCGCACCACATCTACGCTCGACTCGGTCCGCGACGTTGGCTTCGACGTCGGTGGTCCGCTGATCAAAGACAAGATGTGGTTCTACCTCGGCGCCGATTGGTCGCGGCAGAGCTACCGCTTGACGCGCGATCTGATCGCGCTGCAAGTCGGGCAAGACGGCAAGTACCTGTACGACGAAAACGGCTTGATCCGCTCGGACGCCATTCCGGGCACGCGGCGTGATTCGCTCGCTGACCAAACCAGCTTCCAGTACATCGCCGACATCACCTGGCAGCCGACGCAAGACGACCGCATCAAGCTGACGCACTTCGCCACGCCAACGTGGAGCGGCGGCAACGGCACCTACTCGATCGACTATGAGACCGGCTCTCCGATTTCGCTCGCGACGCCTATCAGCGAAGGTGGCCGCCAATCAGGTACGTACGACGCAAGTGCGTGGCGACAGGTCTTCGACTCGTACGATACGAGCTTGCGCTGGACGCACGCAGCGCTGAACAAGCGCCTGACGTTCGACACCATCCTCGCCTGGCACCACCAGCGTTCCGCGAACCTTGCCTCGGATGGCTCGTCCATCGGCGGCGGCGGGCTCTCGGACACGCCACTCTTCATCTTCGGCCGCACTGTACCGGAGCCATATCCGATCACGCGTTTCGAGACACTGCCCGATCCCAGCGTGTGCGCGAACAACATGGCTGGCGGCGATCCGATCTGTCCGACCGGCACCTATTACACGGGTGGCCCTCAGATCCTCCACGACCGCATCTTCGATCGCTATCAAGCGCGCGAGCTCGCGACCTTCGTGGGTGAGGCACTCGGCCATCACATCGTGAAGGCTGGCGTCGAAGTGGAGTTCGGCAACTTCGACTACACCGGCAGCTATCCCGGCGGCCCGGTGCTGCGTGAAGACGCGAACGGAACCACCGTGCGTGATGGTCGCCGCTTCGGCGGGCTGCTCAGGCCCGATGAGCCTTACACGCTGAAGTCGCTCAAGTACAAAGTCTCGGCGCTCAGCTTCGGCGCGTTCCTGCAGGACAGCTGGTCCATCATGGACAAGGTCACGCTGAACGCGGGCCTTCGCTACGACACGCAGTCGCTCTACACCGACTCCGGCGACCTCGGGATGACGCTCCCGAACCAGTGGTCGCCACGTGTCGGTCTGATCTTCGACCCGACCCAGCAAGGTCGCGCGAAGCTCTTCGCGAACTACGCGATCTATTACCAGTCGCTGCCCATGAACATCATGACGCGCGCTGGTGCGGGCGAGCCGCAGATCGTAGCGCGGCGCCCACTCGCGAACTGCAATCCGGAGGCTGCGGGCTACCCCAACGACTGCGATAACCCAGACGCGCTGGTTCCACGCGGCAACGGCCCTGCGGATCCCAACCAGAACTGGTACCTGCTCGGCATCGGTCGCGTCGCGATCGACCCGGACCTCAAGCCGCAGTCGAGCGACGAGTTCTCCGCGGGTGGTGAGTACGAGATCATCCCCGGCGGTCGCCTCGGCCTCACGTACATCCATCGTTCGGCGCGCACCGTGATGGAAGACATGAGCCGCGACGAAGGCAGCACCTACTTCGTCGGTAACCCTGGCTACGGTCTCGCTTCGGACTTCCCAAAGGCCAAACGCGACTACGACGCGGGCATCCTGCACTTCACCAAGACGTTCTCGAACTCTTGGCTCGCAACGGCCAGCTACACGCTGTCCTATCTGCGCGGTAACTGGGAGGGCTTGTTCCGCGCCCAGACCGGTCAGCTCGACCCGGGCACGAACTCCGACTTCGATCTGCGTTCGTTGACCGTCAATCGCACGGGCCCGCTCGCAGGAGACACGCGCCACGCGCTCAAGGTCTTTCTCGCGAAGGACTTCGTCCTCGCCAAGCAGCACCACATCACGCTGGGCGGAAGCTACCGCTCGAACTCGGGCTTGCCCACGAACTGGTTAGGCGGCCACGTGCTCTACGGCAACGACGAGGTGTTCCTCTTGCCGCGCGGCTCGGGCGACCGTTTGCCCTGGCAGCACAGCGTCGACGCCAAGCTGAGCTACACGTTCTTCGAGAGCCCGAGCAAGACTCTGTCGGTGACCTGCGACATCTTCAACCTGTTCAACTTCCAGGCCGAGGTCGACCGCAGTCAACGCTACACGATCCGCCCCGTCGAGCCGATCACAGGCAAAGAGGCCAGCGAAGTGGCCTCGAACAACCGGATCGATCCCAACGAGATCCAAGCCGCAGACGGCGACCCACGGAAGTTCTCCGACGACGATCGTTGGCGTGCGTTCGGTGCACCGCAGCGATACCAACCACCTCTCACACTTCGCTTTGGCATCAAGGGGACGTTCTAATGAGACCGACAGCTGATAGTCAGACGCTGCTCGCGAGACTTACGCATATGCGCGGCCGCACCCTGACCTGGCTCTTGATCGGTGGCGGCGCGGCCGCTGCCTCGGCAGCTGTGAGCTGCGACCAACCGAAGCCCTTTTGCATCGTGACTCCTGCGCCGTTTGCGGTGCGCTTGGACGAGGTCTCGAGAGATGGCGATTGCGACAGCTTCGGTCCGGACGGTTTCAACGCCGACGCCGTAGTGGGCATCGCGCCGTATTACGAGCGTGATGACAAAGGTCAGCCTGACTACCGGCGCGGCTCGATCGCGATCCGCACCTCCGAGGTCGGTGGCCTGATCGCGACGGCTGAGGGCTATAAGGTCAAGCCTGGTGCCGGCAATCCGTACTCGCTCGGCGACTTCGCCGAAGAGCTGCCCGACGCCAACGACACCTGCAGCGTTCCAGAGCTCTCGGACACGGAGCTCGTGATCGACGAGGTGGCGGCCGTCCCCGACGATCCAGCCACCGCCGACGAGGATGAGTCCTTCCCCGGACAACCCGCGCAGGACATCACGCTCAAGTGGTCGAACCTGAAGATCGTCGTGTCTGCCGCGCTCTTCGGCTCGCAGATGGAAGCCGACCTGACCGACACGCGCGTGGCCGCCAATGGCGACACGTGCACGATCAAGTACCACGCGCTCGGTCTTTCGCCTGCGATCCACTGCTTCAAGTCGGACGAAGAGGGAAACCCCGTCATGAAGGACGATGGGACCTACGACATCGACCCTGACCTCTGCAATTCAGAGGCGGATCCTGAGGCGGGTCGCTTCTCCGGGTCGGGCATCAGCCCACTCTCGAATACGCAGTGCAACGCCGTCACCGGCTATTGTCTTTTGCGCGGCGACAGCGTTCCGGCTTACAAGGAATAGAAGAACTTATGCGCAAGACATCAACACTGCAGAGTGCTCAAGCGCTCGCGCTCGCGGCTGTATGCGCGATCGAAGTTGGCGCTTCCGGACTGGTGCAAGCTCAAGCTCCCGCTCCCGTGGCTCCCGCTACGGCGCAAGCTCCCGCTCAGGCGGCGCCTGCCGCCGCGCCTTCCACGCCGCCACCAGCGGCTGCTCCGGCTGCGCCGCCGGCAGCTGCGCCTGGCGCGGCTTCACCCGCTGCACCGGTCGCTGGCAGCACCACCGAGCTGGCGCCGCCGCCTGCAGATCCGAACGCACCGGCATTGCCCGAGGCGGCTGAGCCCACGTCGCCGCCCGCGTACGTCGAGCCGTTACAGGCTCCAGCGGAGCCGGTCACTATCGAAGCCGCACCCACGATCGACGAGCAGCTGGCGTTGGAGCCCAAGAGCAGAGTGCCCTCGTACGTGATGTGGGCCGTGGGCGGCGCGAGCTTGATCACCGGTGCGGTGCTCGGTATTAGCGCGCTCACCGCGAAGTCTGACTTCGACGACAAGCCCTCCTACGACGCCGCCGACAAAGTGGAAGGTCGCGCGGTAGCGGCAGACATCGCACTCGGCTTGAGCGCTGTGTTGCTCGTCACCGGCACCGTCTTCTACTTCTTGCCGGAGGCGCAAGCACCGCGGCCTACCGCACAAAACCCCAAACGCCCGACCGCACGCTGGCAGGTCGCACCGATGCTCGGCCGCACCAACGGTGGCGCGCTGAGCATTCAGTTCTGAGCGAGCGTGAGTGAGAAAGGCAACCTGGCCGATGACCGCTTCCAACAAATCTTGGCTTGCTGTGGGAATCCTGCTCGCGGGCGCGCTCGGTGCGTGCTCCAGCATCGTTACGGTGGATCGCTCCAAAGTGGACGACGAACTATACGAAGTGCCTCCGCCTCCGCCTCCGGACGCGGGCTCTGACGACGAAGACGCTGGCTGATCGGCGCCGCATCCGCGATCCGCTCTCGTAGCGGGTCGCGTGGTGCCGAGCACGTGCACATTCGCTGCCTGCTGTACACATGAGGCGACGCGTGGCGCCTGACGTAGGCCGGTCGTGACCTGCTATCTTGGCTCGTCGACCGCATGAACGATCGATCGCCCACGCCGAACGACTCGACAGATCAGCTCCTCGCGGAGCTTCCCGGGGTAGTACTGGTCCGAGGCTGGCGGAACCTCGCGATCTGCGTGTGGACCGGACAGGCGACGGGCCCGGCGGCTTCTCTCGTGTCGCGCACGCTCGACCGCCCCGAAGCCCAGGGCCTGCGGCAGTCGTTCATCCACGTGATCCACAACAAGCGCCCGCTGCCGGACAGCAACGCGCGGCAGGTCTTCATGCAGTTGATGAAGGAGCGCGCCGCTGGCCTCGCATGTGTCGGGATCGTTGTGCTGGGGAGCGGGTTTTGGGCGAGCGCGATGCGCAACGCAGTCATCGGGATGCGGGTGTTCGCGCCGAGCACGTTCGACTTTCGCGTGTTCGGTGCGTGCGAAGAGGTCGTCGGTTGGTTGCCCGCTGCGCACGAAAGGCAGACGGGTGTGGTGCTTCCCCCGCTCGCGCTCGCGAAGTGGCTCGGCGCCGCGCGCGAAGCTTTGCCACCCACCGGTTAGCGCTTCGCTAGGCACGCGTGCGCCGAATAGTCACAACTCGTGCCCGTGCCCCAAACCCACGCAACCGTAACCGTATCCCGGTCACGTCGACGGTTACGGTTGCGATTACGACGATTGTCAGAGAACTACTGGTTTGCCTTGAGCTCCGCGGCTTTCGCCGCGCACAGCTGCTGCACCCGTTGATGCGCCGGGCGGGTAACCATGCGCTCGTTGTACGCAACAAACGCAGGCAACTTCGGCAACGTGCCAAAGTTCACGCCCCACCCCACCGTGCTGCCGACGTAGACATCCGCCGCGGTGAAATGCTTGCCACACACGTAATCGCGCGTCTTCAACAGGCCTTCGAGCGCGCTGACGGTTTCATCGTATGAGCCGAAGCCGACCATCCCTTTGCGTTCGGTCGCGACCTGCCAACCCATCGCCTTGCCCGTGACGGCATGTTCGACGGGACCCGCACAGAACATGATCCAGCGGTAGTAATCAGCCAAGTGCTCGAGGCTCGGCTTCAAGCTCGCCTGCGGAAATGCTTCCGACAAGTAGATACAGACCGCAGCAGCCTCCGTCACGACGCGACCGTCGTGAATAAGCGTAGGCACTTTGCCCATCGGATTGATCTTCAAGTACTCGGGGCTTTTGTTGCCCGTGGGTCCCCACGCCAACCACGTCGTTTCGTAGGGCTGACCGACTTCTTCCAACATCCAATGGCCGATCATCCCGCGGCTCATCGGGTTCGTATAATATTCGAGTGCCATCGCGCCTCCTGTGCGTTGGACCATATGCGCGCAGCTGTAGGCGTCAAGCACGACGGTCAGTTGCTAACGCCATTTGGCGTGTGTCAGCGCGACTCACACTGCAGCGTGCAAGGCTGTCGCACTGAATGCGTTTTCGCCGCGGGAACGTGAGAGTTGTGTGACTATTTTCACAGAAATCTACCGGCGTGCGTGGCTATAGCTCGTTTCAAGAGTCATAACCCCATGGTTGCGTGATCGACACGGTCGCGCCGCCCATAAAGCGATGAGCGCTAGACCAGAAGCCGACCCGCAGCTCGGGCGTACGCTCGGCGGGCAATACCGAATCGAAGCACTGCTTGGTGCTGGCGGTATGGGGCGCGTGTATCGCGGTCGCCAGCTCTCGGTGAATCGGCCAGTCGCGATCAAGGTGATCGCGGGCCAAGCGCCTCATCCGCGCGAGTGGGTACAGCGCTTTCGGCGGGAAGCCGAAGCCACCGCGAGCTTGAGTCATCCGAACAGCGTGCGCTTGTTCGACTTCGGTGTGACCGAGTCGGAAGAGCTGTTCATGGTCATGGAGCTGCTCGAAGGCAACGATCTCGCGCGCCAGCTGCAAGCGCATGGTCCGTTGCCGCTGGCAGCGACGTTGGCGATCGCACGACAGGTGTTGCTCGCGCTGTGTGAGGCGCACGCGCTCGGGATCACGCACCGCGACATCAAGCCGGACAACATCTTTCTTGCGAACGTGCGCGGTGCGGACGTCGTCGCAAAGGTGATGGACTTTGGGATCGCGGGCATCGCGCAAGCGCAGCGTAAGAGCCGCTTGACCGGTGCGGGCATGATCATCGGAACGCCGATGTACATGTCGCCCGAGCAAGCTCAAGGTCTGCGCGTCGATGGTAAGAGCGACGTGTATTCGCTCGGCGTGGTGCTGTTCGAGATGCTCACTGGGCGCCCGGTCTTCGAGTCGCACACCGCAGTCACCCTCTTGCTCGCGCACGTCGCACGTGCGCCCATGCGCCTCGAAGAGGCAGGCGTGCAGCTGCGCGAGCAGAGCAGCTTGCAAACTCTGCTCGATCGTTTGCTCTCCAAAGACCCGAGCGAGCGGCCCAGCGCCGCCGAAGCGCTGGACACTGTCACAGCCATCTCTACGCGCTTAGGCATCGCTGGCGCGACCGGCACCATGCGCGCGCTCGACCTCACCCCTGCTGCGCCGCCCGCCAGCGCACGCCGCGGCACGCCGCGCTCAGCTGCAGTCCGCGAAGCCAAAGCCCCAACGCGGGAGCTGAATGGTTCTCGCGTCGGCGCTGAGTCGGCAACTTCAGCTCGAGCCGAGCAGGCGTTTCAGAGCGCACGCGTGCGTGCGACACCACGAGCACGCACTGCCACGCCGCCGTCAGCAGCAGCCGACGCGCGAGACGCTGAGGCGGTGCTGGCCACGCCGTTCGTGGCTGGGGCTGATCATCCCGGCGATGTCGCCTCGGCCACACCAACCAGCTCACCGCTCTCGGCTGCAACGGGTGCGCGGGAGCTGGATGGTTCTCGCGTCGGCGCTGAGTCGACAACTTCAGCTCGAGCCGAGCAGGCGTTTCAGAGTGCACGTGCGCCGAGGGCAGTGACGGGTGCGCAGCTTCGGCCTGGGTGGTTCTTTTTGGGCGCGGCGATGGTGCTCAGCGCGGCAAGCGCGCTCGCGTTTCGCTGGGCGCCGTCAGTGATCGACGCTGCGCAGCCATTGGCTGCAAGCGGCGTGCATATCACAACGCCAGCGCCTTTGCCGGCACCACAAACGGTGCTCCCCGACGACAAGAGCAAGTCGACTGCCAAAGAGCCGACGGTCTACTCGATCAAACGAGAGAGCCACCCCCGCATCGGCCCGCGCGCCGATAGCGACCACGAACGTCGCGACCGCAGCCTCGATGCCCCGCGAGCGCAACGCGCCGAGCCAAGGGCCGATCAGCCGCACTCCGAGCGCGCAACGAACGAGCGCAGCACGAGCGATCTTCCGGTGCGCGCAGAGGCACGCGAACCTGACAGAGCCAGCACGCCGCAGGAGCAGAGCGAGCGCGTAGCGCCGGAGATGGCGAGATTGCGCGATCCGGAAGACACCGCTGCCGAAGCCGAGGCTGTGCGGCAGCACGAGCCTGCAGACCAGGAAGCCCGAGGGACTGGGCTGGATGTCGCGCGCGTGTTGGAGATGGGGCGCGCGGCCGACACGGCGCGAAATGGGCGCCCGTCTTCTGCTGACCCTGCGCGTGAGCGTGCTGCGGAGATCGCCAGCGAGCATGAACAGAGTCGCGAATACGCGGCGGCGAACCGTGAGCCGCCATCAGCTGCAGAGACCAGCCGCTCGGCTGCTACGCACATCGAGGCCGTGCGCGAGGACGAGCTGGACGAGATCTCGCTCGACGACGATGAGCGCGCACATGTCGCCCAGCACTACGGCCTGCGTGCGATCGGGCGCGCAGTCGCACGCGCGTTCGGTCGCTTGCTGATCCCGTATCCGAATCGCGAGCGGCGCGCCGTGCTCGCGAAGATGCCGCTCAGCTACTCGAGCTTTCGAGAAGCCCGCGCGGCTTACAAGCAACGCGACGTCGATGCCACCGCGTTTCAGGAAGCGGTCTGGCAGCTGCGCGAGCGCCGACGTCAGAAGATCTGGACCGAACGCGATCGCTACGCCCGAGGCGAGCTGACCCAAGGCCAATACGAAGCCCGAGTGGACCGAATCTGGGACGAGTTCTGGGGTCCCCGCTAGCGACGCGGCTTGCTTGACCCGTCACAGCCGACCAGAGTCACAGGACGGCATGCACCGGTATTCTTTTGTCCTCGGTACGCTCTGCGTATGGGTCGTCGCCTCGGCTTGTAGTTCGAAAACCGCGAGCGTGGAATCGAGTGGCGGTGCACCGGTTGGGACGACACCTCCTGGCACCGTTCCAGGCGCCATGACAGGCACAGCGGCAGGCGCCGGCGCGAGCCTCGCTGGCAGCGCCGCAGCGGTCGCCGGAACGGGTACAGCTGGTAAACTCGGCGCAACGGGCGTCGGGGTTGCCGGCACACCCGCAGCAGGCGGCGTGGGCGCAGTCGCCGGAACGCCAGCACCAGCACCAGCTGGAGCAGGTGCCACTGCCAATGCGGCAGGCATGGGCGCGGCCGGTGCGGCGGGCTCGAGCACGTCTCGACCGCACTCGGGCTCCGAGCCGGTGACATTCGGCAAGAACATCAAGCTGAACGACGACACCGGCCGCGGGCGTCAAACTGAAGTGGCGTTGGCTGCAGGACCCAACGGAACGCTCATCGCAGGTTGGATGGATGAACGCGCCGAGCGCACGTGCTCGTTCAGCTGGTCGACCGACGGCGGCGAGACGTGGAGCAAGAACGTGACGATCGGCAACACGTCGAACTTCGTGGGCGACCCCGCGGTCGCGATCGACGGCGGCGGCACGTTCTACGCAGGTTGTCAGCAATACATCCAAGCCGGCCGCACCGGGCAGATCAAGCTCAGAACCTCGAAGGACAAAGGTGTGACTTGGTCCGAGGTGAGCGAGATCCAAAGCGCACCAGACAAGCCGTACTTCGGAGGCGGCGTCGAGCCCGGCGTGCTGTTCGTTTCGTGGCTCGGAAATCCCGGTGGCATCAAGCGTTCGATCGACATGGGTGTGACGTGGGAGACCACGCAGACCACCGGCAACATCATCCACGGCACGGCGATCACCACGTCGACCACCGGCCTCGTGCACGTGCCTTACAACGCTGACTCCGATCGCAATCAGCTGCGCTATCTGCGCAGCAAAGACAATGGCAAGACCTGGGAGACGCGGCGCGATCTGCTGCCCGACATGGGTCGCTTCTGCTTCCAGTGTCAGCCGCGGCAGCATCCGATCGTCGGAGCGGGCGCAGATCCCACGGGCAAGTTCGTGGCGATCACCTGGTCCAGCACCATGCCGGACGGTGAAGGCGACGATGACGTCTTCGTGCTGTATTCGAAGGACGGCGGCGAAACATGGACCGATCCGATCCGCGTGAATGACAACACCACCCGCTCGCGCCAGTTCGAGCCGTGGGTCGGTGTCGACACCTACGGGCGTGTGCACGTCGCTTGGACCGACTACCGCAACAACGGCGACAACGCGACCTACTACGCGCGCTCGGCGGATCCCGAAAAAGGCTTCGAGAAGAACATCGAGATCACCGAAGAGCGCGGCACGGGTGATCTCGATTTCCTCGGCGATTATAAAGGCGTCGTCGTGCAGGGCGAAGATGTGGTCGTCGTGTGGCAAGACACGCGCAATGACAGCGGCGACATCTACGTGGCGCGTGCGATCGGTGCGGCAGGCCCTCCGTGATGTTCCGTGTTTTAGGGTTGTTTGCAGTGATGGCTGCCTGTCGTAACGCCCCGAGTGATGCGACGGTGCGCGAACGACTCGGGCCGATCGTGACTGCGGATCAGCCGCCGTTGAAAGAGGATCCCGCTGCAGGCAAGCGCTCGGAGCTGCAGTGGCGAAAGCACCTGCAGGCCGAAGAAGTCGAGCGCAAGATGTTCTTCGACAAGAATCATGCGGCTGAGCATCACGCGCTGATCAAGCGCCTCAAAGACGCGCGCGAGCGCTTGGATCAGCCCAAGACGCCGGCGGATCTTCAGAGCAGACAAGCCGCCCAGCAGAGCAGCTTGCAAGAGATCCAAGCCAGCATCGACGGCCTGGACCGCTGGAAGAGCAGCTCGAACCTACACGGCGACTACGAAGCGCTGATGAAAGCGTTGGGCGACAGCTATCCAGCCGCCAGGCTCGCAGCCATGAGCGGCAACAAGGATCCGCTGAGTCAAGCCCGCGAGAGCTTCGACACGCACCTGCGCGCCATGACCACTTGGCTCACACGCGTGGAGAAGGACGAAGACGAGGCCTTTGAAGAGGGCGAGCAGTGAGCTACTTGAGCCGGAAAACGGTTTGGTCTTTGCTCGGGGCCCCGCTCGCGTAGCTCACGCCAACGGCCTTGAACAGCGGATCGCACACGGCGGTGCCGGAGTGGCACTCGATGGTTTCCGAGAGATCACTGCCGCTGATCAGCGGCTTGATGTCGAGCACGATCTCGCTCTTAGCAAGCTCGAAGTCTTTGAGCTCGATGCGGCTGCGGTTGGGCTTGGCGCACTTGATCGTGCCTTCGTTTTGGTTACCTGCGCAGCCAGTGCTGCCGACATGCAGCGAGAAGCTGCCCGGCGCCGCACCCGCGTCGACACCCTCGACATCGGCCGTGCCCACCTCGAGCTTCAAGAAGCGCAGACCGAGCAGCCAATTCCAGCTCATGCCGGGCGTCTGCAGCGGCGGCGGGAACATCTTGGGATCGGAGTGGTTCAGCTTCTCCGGTACGCCGTGCGAGAAGCGCACCGCGACGTAATCTCCCTTCGGCACCACGCCCGTGATCTGCTCATTGGTCTCGGGTGTGCTGAAGCACTCGCCCGTCGAGTCTTCGAAGTCGAGCAGCGCGACTTCGGCGTTCTGCCAGGGCGCGCGGGTGTCGAGCTTCACGGGCACTTCGCGCCCAGCTGCGTCGACCAGCGCGACGTCTTGCACGAACACGCGCAGGTCGCGCAGGGTGATGGTCTGCGCCGTGCTGCCTTGGCTTTCGAAGCTGCTGCCACACGCGATCGGCTGCTCGCCGAGCTGCGCGTGGAAGCGCAGCTCGACCACCTGTTCGTCGTCGCCCACCGGCGCGGCATCCACGGCAGACCCTGCATCTGTCGCTGCGTCTTGTTCGTTGGGACGACCCGCGTCCGTGCCCGAATCAGCGCGGGTCGTGGCGTCAGGCTTGCCGCTGTCCACCGCAGCATCAGACTTCGCGCCCGCATCGCTCTCGGTCGGGTTGCTGTCGCCACAGCCAGCCAAAATCAGCGTGGCGAACAAGATGCGATGGGCCGGATGGATAGGCATGGCTGGATGTAGCACGCACTTCCACGGTGCGGGCCGGCCGCGACCGAATGCCGCACCCTGTGCACTGAGACGATACTGGACATTCCGCGTGCGCGCGTCAGGCTCGCAGCTGTGTCTGAAGTGGACCAAACACGACCTGAGCTGGCAGCGCTGATCGAGCAACTCGGCAGCGGGGCGTGCGACTGGAGAGATCCGCGAATTCCCGCACTGCTCGCGTGGTTGCGCGCGGGCCAGCGCCGCTCGGAGCTTCAGGGTTTGCTGCGCAGCACAGCGAGCCGCATGAGCACGCTGCCCGTCGTGCACGCCCTGCCGCTGATCGCGCTGGTCAAAGAGCTCGAGCTGATCCCGCTCGCGTTTGCACTGAGCGCCCTGGCGCAGCTCGCGAGCGACCCGGAGGTCGCTGCCGAGCGTGCCCGGCTCGCGATGCATATGCGTGACTACACTTCCGCGATCGCAGCGAGCGAGGTCGCGATCGCTGCGCTGCTGCAGCCGGGTGTGTCGATCGACGAGTTCTTGCGGCTGTGCGTCGCGGGGGCGCCAGCCGAAGGCATGCTGCGTTTCGACCGCCATGTGCTCGCGGATCGCACGCACCTGAGCGAGCGGCTCGCGCTGCGCTGGGAGGCGCTGCATCGCAGCGGGCAAAGCCGCGACGCGAGCCTGATGCAGCTGATGTGTCAGCGCTACTTTCCCGAGCGCGCGTCGGTCTGGGCCACGGCTGGCAACCATGCGCTCGATGGCGATGATCTCAGCGGCGCGGAGCAATACTTCCAGCGCTGCTTGCAGCTCGACCCGAACTGGCACGCTGCGCTCGCGGGCCTCGCGATCGTGCATGAGCGGCGCAAAGACTGGGCCGCGGCGCTGCCCTATCGCCGCCGCGTGCTCGAGACCACGCGCGCGCTGGAGCAAGACGACGCGGCCAGCTTGCAAAGACGCCTGCGCTACGCCGCCGCGCTCGCCCGGCTCGGCCAATGGGCCCAAGCTGAACCGCTGTTCCGAAGCGCCGCGCGCGCCCCAGCCGTCGCACAGCTACCAGCAGAGCATCCCGTGCTCCTACGCGTGTTCTCGCAAGAGCTCTACGCGCCAGCGCTCGTGCGCGCCTTGCTCCGCAGCGGCAACGAATCGAGCCACACGCCCTCGGCGCTCAGCGCCCCGCGCTCCGCGACCGGCGGCACGACGCCAGCAGCTGCACCGCCCGAGCCTGCGTCGCCTCCCGAGGCGCAGTCGTTGGTGGCACATGAGCCGCGACCAGCGCGCATGGAACTGGAGCCTGCCGTGAGGCTGGCTCAGCACGAGGCACTGCTGGTCGAGCGGCTGGATTCGCAGCTATCGGCGGCGGGGATGGCCGCAAGCGACGCGCGTTGGGCCCGCGGGCTTTGTGCCTATTTGGCCGGACAGCTGGAGCGAGCGTACGAGCTGCTCGATCAGATTGAAGTGGACCGGCCGGACGATCTCGCGGTGCACTACCTACTCTGGCGCTGCGCCAGCGCGGTGGGCCACGAGCAGGCACCGAGCATCCGTGCATTCGCCGAGGAAGCAGCGCGGACGCTCTGGGCGGAGCGCGAACATGCTCAACCTTCGGCCGCGCAGCTCGGCTATGCGGTAGCCATCGTGCCCGAGCTCGCCGCGCAGGTCCGATCCGCTGGGCACAGCGTCCCGGCCGACGCGCTCGAAGAGCTCGACCCGATCGATGCGCCCGTGCTCACGCAGCTAGAAAGACTCGCGGCGTTCCGCGCAACGCATCAAGCCGCAGGACACTCGCCGCTGGTAGCGGCAGCCGCCAGCACCCACGCGCTGGCGGCCCTCACTGCCTGATCAGTGCTCCGAAGGCGACGACTGCACGTCTTTTGTCTTGATGACCTTGATCATCGGGGTGAGCGTGCGGAGGTGCGCGACGACCTTCTCGATCTCTTTGCGCGACAACACCTTGTTGTATGCGGCCATGTTCGCCATCGCTGTACCGTCGGGCAGCACCGAGTGTGCGCCGAACGCCACAACACGCTCTTGATCCGCCGCGCTGCGATCCAGCCAGTTCGCCGCCGTGCGCGTCGAGCCTTCGAGCAGGTACACCGCGAACTTGCTCAAGTCCGGCTCGTCACCCGAGTGATCGGCGTGGCAGCCTGAGCACGAGTTCGGCTCGGTGTCCGCGAACAACAGGTCGTACAGCTCCGCGCCCGACTTCTCTTTATTCTTTTCTTCGGGAAGCACCACACAGGACAAGCCAGCACAGCCGTTCACGCCGGTGCACGAGTGCTCGGTGAGCGTGGCCGCGCCGGGGCCCCAGTCGCCGTAGGAGAAGCCACTGCAAGCGTTCACGCCGCCACAGGCTGCATGCACCTGCACGTAGCCACCGCGGCTGTCGCAGGTCTTGGTGAGATCCGCGAAGGTATATTCCTTCTGCTCGGAATTGGTCATCTTCTCGTCGGGCGTCTTGGGCTTCGTCGCCTTGACCTCGGCCTCTTTGACCGCATCCGCGCACAGCGTCGTGGTGTCCTTCTCCACTTCCGTCACAGCCGTCGCGATCGCGTCCTTGCACAGCTCGTCGGTGTTCGGCTTCTCGCACGCGCTCTGCGCGTCCTTGACCTTGTCCGCGCACAGCGCGTCGACGTCTGGCTCGTCTTTGGCATCGGCCGCCTTTTCCTCGGCCTCTTTCTTCGCGTCCGCGACCATGTCCGCGCACATCGCTTTGAGCTGGTCGTTCGATAGCTCTTCCGCGGAGCTCTCCGACAGCGCGCTCTTGTCGCTGTCTGAGCAACCAAAGGCACCTGCCACCATCAATCCGGACAACGCCGCCTGCAACATGCGCGGACTGGGTGCGATCGCGGTCGGCTTGGTGCCCGAGTAGTTTTTGGAAGAAGCGTCGAGGAGGGGTGCAGCCATGCTGAGAGCTCCGTGTGCAAAGAGTACGCGAGGCACTTTGCGTGGCCGGCCCAGTGCCGCAAGCGCCCATGCGTGCGGCACGATGTCGCAACCGCGATGGACGCCGCTTTCGGCTGCCGTTACGGGCCGGTGCGACAAAACACCGCTGCGAATCGCCTCTCGCCATGTCCATAAACGATGCTAACGGCACGCGGCGACTCGGCTTGCGCCGCGCCACACAGCGCCGAATGCTAAGCCCGGCATGAGCGCTTCCGAGAGCGAGGCTGTGAGTACCCCCAAATACACAGCACTCTCGCGCGGTTTGCCTGCCAACGCGCTCGGACTGGGCCTGCGCCTGCCGCACTACCCGTACCTGTTCGAGCACTGGCCGGAGCTCGGCTACCTCGAGGTTATCAGCGAGAACTTCATGGGCGACGCCGAGCCACCGGCGCGGCATCTCGCGCGCATCCGCGAGCGCTACAGCGTCGTGATGCACGGCGTTGGCCTCAATTTGCTGAGCCACGAGCCTCTGAGCGAGACGTATCTCGATGGCCTGTGCCGGCTCGCGGACAAGCTCGATGCGCCGTTCGTGACCGATCATCTGTGCTGGACTGGCAGCCACGGCTACAACCATCACGACCTGTTGCCGCTGCCATACGTGCCGCAGCTGATCGAGCTCGCTGCCGAGCGCGCCCACTACGTCCAGAAGCGACTCGACCGACCCTTCGGCCTCGAAAATCTGTCGAGCTACGTCAGCTTCAACGAGTCGAGCATGAGCGAGCACGAGTTCTACACGCGCGTCGTGCATGAAGCCGGCTGCCACTACATGCTCGACATCAACAACATCTACGTTTCGAGCCAAAACCACGGCTTCGATCCGCACACGTACTTGCGCGCGATCGACTACGCGCGTGTGCTGCAAGTGCACCTGGCAGGTCACAGTCGCGAGCCCGACGGCACGATCGTAGACACCCACGATCGCCCGGTATGCGACGAAGTCTGGCAGCTGTACGCGGCAGCCTGGCAACTCGGTGGTCCATTCCCCACCCTGCTCGAGTGGGACGCCTCCATCCCTCCGATGCCAGTTGCGCTCGCCGAGCTCGCCCGCGCAACCACAGTGCGCACTGAGCGCACGGTGCGCGGATGAATCGCGCTGCGACCGACGCGTGGTTGGCCGACCTGCAGCGCCGCTTCGGTGAAGTGCTGCGCACGCCGCTCGACGCTGCCAGCGGCACACTGCGCGCCCAAACCAGCCGTTACGGCTCGCCGCTCGCAGCGGCAGTGCAAGGTGACGCGCGCGAGCGCTTGGCCGTGTACAACCGGCAATACTGGTTCCGCCTACTCACGGTGATGCAAACCAGCTGGCCGCTCACAGCGCGCCTGCTCGGCATGTTCCACTTCAACCTGCACGCGCAGCAGTACTTGCTGGAGCACCCGCCCGCGCACTACGACCTCCACGCCGTCACGCTCGGCTTCGATCGCTACCTCGCAGACAACCTGCGTAGCGAAGCCGTATTCCGAGGTCCTCGCGATGTGCCAGTACCCAAAGCCATTCTGCTCGAAGCGACGGCGGTAGACGCCGCTTTCGCCCGCGTCTTTCATGCCCCCGCCGAGCCACGCTTCGATCCGCGCAAACACTCACCGAACGAGCTCGTACAATGCAAGCTCGTCAGCAGTGCCGCTTACGCACGCGTCGACGAACGCTGGCCCCTCGTCGAGCTGCGCTTCACCCTACGCGACGACACCTCCGAATCCGCGGTGGCCCTACCGTCGCCGCTGACAGCGGCACAAACATGGGCCTTCTTCCGCAACGCACAAGGCGTCGCTCATCTCCGCCTCGAGCCCCTGCAAGCCCGGCTCTTCACATTGCTCGATCGCCATCCACTCGGGGAAGCGCTCGCACACCTGGAGGTGGAAGCACCCCCGGAAGCACGCGCGACCCTACCGGAGCAGACCCGCGCGTGGATCGCGCATGGCATCGCAAACGCCTTTTGGATCGGCCTGCAACGGGTCTGAACGCGCGGCGAGCTCGCAGAGGCCGAACAGCACACAAAGCCCTGAGACAGGAAAAACACCCCAGAGCTCGAGCCACTCCGCCGCTCGCGGCTGCAGGACCCGACACAGCGGAAACGCCGACAGCGCCACGCTGAGCGCGCACACACTGAGCTCTCGACCGTGTTGGGCGCGCGACAAGAGCGTGGCCTGCGCGTAGGGAAGTGCGATCCAGTAGTGCACCCAGCCCGGCTTGATCAGAAGGCAGCATGCGATCAGCACGGCCGAGATAACGAGCGGATCGGACGCGCTGCGCGAGCGCGTGCGCCAGAGCGCATAGGCCGGCAGCGCTGCCGTGCTCAGGATCGACAAGCCGATCACCAGCGGCAGCGGCATGTCCACAAGCAGCGCGCGCGGCTCGCTGTCGAAGAGCGAGCGCGCGTAGAACAGCCGCATGAACACGCCGTCCAGCGTTTGCTCCGCGTCGAAGCGCGGGCCGCGCGTGCGCAGCACCACGCTCAACGTACCTTGAAAAAGCTCCCAACATGCGCTCGGACCGAGCCAGCACAGGGGCACCACCAGGCCGAGCAGAAAGAGCCAAGCACCGAGTCGCGCGAGCAGCTTGAGATCCATACGCACGGCGGAGCCGAGGGCATACAGCAGCGGATAGACCTTGAGCGCGCCTGCAGCTGCGAGCCAACCCTGACTGCGGCGTGGATCTGACAGACTCCAGAGCGCGAGCACAGTGATCAAGATTCCGATTTGCCCGAATGCGAGACAGCAACAAACGGGATACGACGCGAGCACTAGACCAAGCGCTGCTGCCAAACGCGGCCAGCGCGGCCAGCCTTCGAGCAGCGACCAGCACATGCGAATCAGCGCCAGAAGCGCGATCGCCTCGAGGCCCGCCCAGCACAGCGCGCCGACGTCCCTGCTCAGCCAGCGCAACGGCCAGAACAACACGGCAGCGAATGGCGGGTAGTACCAACGCGATGAGACCAATGCCTCATTGCGCTCAAATCGCAGCAGTTGCTCGCGGTACACGTCGTAGTCGATGAACAGTGGCCCATCCATTAGACGCACTGCGCTCTCGGCGGGACCGAGCCACAGCATCACCGCCCACAGTGCCAGCGCCCAAGCAACCCACGTCCAAGCCAACCAGCGCGCGGCCACGGGAAACTTGCGCCAAGCGGGCTGAGCCATGCGGCTACGATCATACGGCAAGCCGGTGAGCCATGCGCTTGGGGATATCGTGCGGCTCTGCCCACGTTGTGCGATGCGCGACACGCGCTCGTTCGAGCGACAGCTGTGTCAGCGCGGTGGCGCTGCGGGAGCGAGCTCGCCGCGCTTGAAGTAGCCTCGCAGCGAACTTTCTAGGCGCGTGAGCTGAGCTGGATCGAGGAACGGCAGCATCGGCCCACGTTCGTAGCTCATGAGGTTGCCCGGCGTTGGGCTGTGGTTGGGGTTGCCGAGGTAGTGGCCGAGCTCGTGGCTGAAGACGTCGCGGTCACCTAACAGTGAGATGATGACGTAATGCGCGCCAGGGTGTGAGGCCGCGTGCCAATGGACGCCTCGGCGCATGCGCTCCGGCTCGTCCACGTCGCGCAGTGATGTGACCACGAAGCAGTTGATCACTTTGCGCTGCAGGTAGGGCGCGAGCGCGTCGCGATCAGCGCGCGAGCTCAAGTGAGCGTGCGCCTCTTTAAGCGGCAGCCGTCGTTGCACCACGAAACCAACGCGATAGCGGGCGTAGATCTCGTTGGCCCGATCGACTCGAGCTTGAATGAATGCCTCGTCTGCGACCGGCTCGCCGTCCTGCTCGACCACGTGTAAAGCCAGCGGCAACCAACGTGTTGGCGCTGTGTCTTCGGCGCGAACACCGAGCACCGCGCCGGCGATGATCGCCAGCGCGGCCACGACGCTCACTCGGTGCTCAGCGAGCGCGCGGAAGCAGGAACACGATACCGATCGCGCCCGGACGCGCTGTGTACACCGCATTGGATACTTCGACGTCGTCATGCACTCCCAACACGCTGATCGCACCTGGAGACAAGTTGAAAGCCCCGCCGAAGCCTGCGCCGTCGTACGAGGTGTCCTTCGCATCAGGGCTGATCTTCAGGCCGTTGCGCGTGTAGACCACCGGCGTGCCTTCGTTCATAGGGGCGTAGTTCACGACGACGCCCTCCGCGCTCGCGTTCAGCTCTCGGTTGTCGACATAACGCTGAGGCAGACAGTTCATTGCCTTGAAGACCAAGTGTCCCTTGTCTGTCTTCACGGGAATCGCCCCGCCGGCCAACGCTGTAACTGCAGCTGCCTTGAACATACTGACAGTCAGAACAGTCTCCACCTTGTATAACGGCTGACTCCAAGTGACTGTCATAGGCATGTAGCGAGACGCTGCATCTGACGGCTCCGCTTGCTCGAGCAAGAAGTAACCCTCGAACGAGCGCGGCAACGCGAGCACGGCACGACCACTGGCATTGGTCACGTTCGAGCTGGATTGGCCCACGTCGATCTGGCAGCTGGGATCGAGGTCTTGGCAAGCTTTGACGCGAATGCCTGGAACCTCGCCCATCGCGACAGCATCTGTCACTCGAATCGTCACACCGGAGCCTTGGGCTTCCGGCATCAAGTATTCCCTGTTGCAGCCCCAGAGCACATTGCACTGACTATTGCACTTGGTCGCGAGGCACTTCACATAAGGATCGGCTTGGTCACTGACCTGCCAGATTGGCGAGACCGGCCACCTGAAGTCGCTGCAGTCCGCGCCACAAGCTGTACGTGCAGTCGAGCAGTTATCTTTCGCGCAGCTCTCGCAGTCGGGCTCAGCGTCGGGAAACAGCTCCGCGAGCTCAGACGAGGTCGCGCCAGTTAGGCCTGAGTCAGCGCCCGCATCAGGCCGCGCGCGATCTTTCGAGCTCACCACGTCGTAGTCGGGCAGGACGCATCCCGCGAGCAACGCGCAAAGCAAGCTGTACACACGCGCGTTCATAAGCTCCCTTTCACCCCTACGACACCAAGACCCAGCACAGGCTCGATCGACTTCTTGCGCGCACGCTCCGAAGGCTGCGCCGAAGGGCCCGCGATCAGCAGTGTACTGCCGAGCACTGTCAGCGCGCCGCCGGCGATCAGTGTCACCGTGGCCAGAGTACGCATGGTGTTATAGCGCTGGACTGTCGAGCGATACATCTCACTGCACATCTCATCTGGGCAGCGATCTTGCAGTTTGTTCTCGTCCGCGAGCGCCAGCGCGCCGGTGACGGCGAAGCCGAGCAAGCTGGCTGCGCCAATGCCCAAGCTCACGTAGCCGGCGGTCCGCACCCACGCGTGATTGCCGCCTTGCGCTTCGTCGCTTGCAGCGGACTTGCGTGCGACGTCACGCGGCGAAGTATTCGCGTCCGCCACCCCGTACTCGTCGCGCATTAGGTGGAAGACGAGCGTTGTGCGGTCACCGCCTTCGACCTTCACGCTGCTGCGCGCCATCAGGAAACCGGGCGCACGCGCCTCGATCTCATGCTGGCCAGCTTCCACCAAGAGCTCGTTGCCCTCTAGGATCAGCGGAGCGTTGCCATCGACGCGCAGCACGGCCTCAGGTGGCGTCAGGCGCAAGCGAAAGCGCCCAACTCGTGTGTTGGCTTTTGCGATCAGGTCACGCGTCTGCGTTTGCTGCTCCTCGGATAGCGGCTTGCGCGAATCGATCAGCGCTTGTTCGAGCTGATAGACAGCGTCGGTGTAATCGCCCAAGTTGAACGAGCACATCCCGATGCCGCGCAACGTTCGTGAGGTCGGATACAGCGCGTGCGCGCGGCGAAACGCGCTACGAGCCTCCGCGTGGCGACCTGCTTCGTATGCCTGCACCGCTTCTTCGATCAACGGATCGTATGCAGCTGCTGGTGCTGTCGCAGCGGGTGGTGGGTCAGCTCGCACACCGTCACATAAGAACGCCGCTAAACATAGGCCACTCAACCACCATGAGCAGAACCTCCTTACAAGTTTCCAACGCAGCACGTTGCCTCCGCGATTGCTTAGGATGCTCGGGTCGCTTGCACTTCGGCACTGACAGGCGCGACCATGAGCTTGGTCATATCAGGTCGCAGACGTCAAACGTTGTGATGCAATTCACCCGAGTGCACGGCCACTTACGCTAACTTTAGTGTGCTTGGAGTTAGCGTGTGACGCATGTTTCGGGAAGCGACGTTGGGCAGTCACACAAGGAGTCCGGCGGTGGCGATGGCTGAAAGCAAGACGAACACTCTCGCCAGCTCAGGCGCTGTACCCGCTGAGAGCAGCGGCGCGGCACCAGCAAACAATCTGAAGGCAGAGCTGCCTACAACAGACGACAGGCCCTCCTCAGTGCCTGGACCGGGCTCGCTGATCGACAACAAGTACCGAGTGGAAGAGCTGCTCGCGCGCGGCGGTATGGGCGTGGTCTACGCCGCAACGCATACCGTAAGCAGCAAGCGCGTCGCGCTGAAATGGATGTTGCCTGCGCTCGGGCAAATCAAAGGAGCACGCGAGCGCTTCATCCAAGAAGCTTGTGCGACCGCTCGCATCGCGCATCCCAACATCGTCGATATCTACGATGTGGGGTCGGAGAACGGCTCTGCGTATCTCGTGATGGAATACTTGCGCGGCGAGACGCTCGCCGATCGCTTGTGCCGCCAACGGCTGCCGGTGGTCGATGCGGTCGCGCTGCTCATGCCTGCGCTGCGCGGCGTGGCTGCGGCGCACAAGCACGGCGTCATCCACCGCGACTTGAAGCCCGAAAACATCTTCTTGTGCTTCACCGAATACGGCGAAGAGCTCGAGCCCAAGGTGCTCGACTTCGGCATCTCGAAGATCACCACGGACGAAGTCCGAAACCTCGCGCTCACGCACAGCGGCGCGGTGCTCGGAACGCCTTATTACATGTCACCTGAGCAGGTGCGCGGCGCACGCGATGTAGATCATCGCGCGGACATCTACGCGATCGGCGTGATCTTGTTCGAAGCGCTGACCGGTGAGCGTCCGTTCGATGCCGAGACCTACAACGAGCTGATCCTCAAGATCGCGACCGAGCCATTGCCCAGCATCGCAGCGCTCAACCGTGATCTCGATCCGCGCTTGATCGCGATCGTCGAGCGGGCCATGGCGCGGGATCCCAAAGACCGTTTCCAGGACGTCAAGTCGCTTGCTCAAGCGCTCGAGCTGTTTTCGGGTGGCGTGCGCTTCCGCAGCATGCAGACGCTCGCCCCACACGAGAAGGTCTCGGGGGACTTCCCCATCGGCAGCATGGAACCGGTGCCTGCGCCTGTTCTCAGCACGCCGCCTGTCGCTCCCTTGCCAGCTGCTGCTGCGGCTAAGCCACGCAGCGCGGCGCGTGCGGTCGTCGCGGCCACGTTCGTGTCGCTGCTCGCGTGCGCCGGTGTCGCGGTGTATTTCCTCAACCATCCAGAGGTCACCTCGCTTCCGAGCATCGACGCGCCAGCGCAAACGGAAGAGGTCCAGCAGCATGCCGCTACGAGCGGCGAGAGCGAACCTGCTATCGCAAAAGCGCAGCCCCCAGCAGCTGTGCAGCCAGCAGCGTCAGAACCACCTGCGGGGATCGCCCCGGTCGCGCCGCTCGGGCTCGCACCCACATTGGCCACTCCCAGCTTCGGCCAGACCACGGTGATGCTGCCATCACCGGACCCGAGCATCGCTGCCCCAGCCAGGCCGGGAAGCAGCGCCAGCAGCACGGCCAAGCGCAGCACCAGGTCGCTCAAGCCGGCGCTCGAGCTGCCGCCCGAGCCGACCCATCCGACGCCCTCTCCTGTCGTCGTGCGCACGCTCACGAACGACTGGGACCGCAGGCTCGACCAAAACACGACCGCGCCATCGGCCGTGCACAACCCCGCAGGGCGCATCAACGTCAACGACTTCCGTTGAGCGCGTTGACCGATCCCAGCGCATCATCTATTTGTTGTGGGTGCTGCGCGGGTGTTTCGCGGTTATCAGTCTCATTTTGTATTCGCTCGGCGCAGGCTGCGCGGACGCGGGCGTAGGCGGCCCGCAGCAGCAGACTGCGGCCGGCTCCGGCGGTGCGCCTATCAGCGAAGCGCCGCCGCCCAGCGATGATCCCTGCGAGCGCGGAGCGCTGACTGTAGCGCCGGACCGCGTGACCGACGTCGTCGACCACATCAATACGCTGCCGAGACCGCTGTCACTGGCATGCGTGCTGACGAGCTTGCCGAGACCACTCGCGCTCAACGCGACGCGCAGCATCCTGAGCGCACAGCCCGCAGTCGGTCAGCGCAGTCCACGCGTATTCGTGTTGTACGACAAGCTGATCTTGTCCGTCGCGCTCGACGGCATCGGCCAGCACCTCCTGGAGTTCGGCGAGCTGCGCCCTGAAGCGCGCACGCTCAAAGCAGAGATCGAGTTTCCCGTGACCACCGAGGTCACACACGCCGCGCCCTTCGAGCGTGTGATGTTCCAGGAAGGGCAAACCAGCTGCGCGTTCTGTCATGCGGCTGAGACCCGCGACGAGAGCATCGACTTCACCGATGCGTTCGTCTCGGTGGCCTACCGCCCGACAGAACGCCAAGCGCAGGTGACGATCGCTGAGATGGCAGCACAGCTCGAGCTGTGTGATCCCGGTGCGGAGCCCGAACGTTGCGCGATGTTGGAAAGCCTGTTCGCGCGCGGCATGCCGATCGAACAGGACTTTCCCGCGAACTTCATTACCTTCCAATAGTCATTCGATCTTGAAGACAGTCTGACCGTCTTTCGGCGCTCCATCAGCGTGGTTCAGGCCCCACGCGTTGTACATCGGCTCGCACACCGTCTTGTCGCCCGCGTGACATGCCGTCTCGACGGACAGGTCCGTAGCAGCGAACAGCGGCTCGAGATCGATTACGATCGTGTCTGTCGCGGGATCGAACGCGTCGAGCTCGATGGCATTGCGATTGGGCTTCGAGCATTTCACGCTACCTGCGGCAGGATTACCCGTGCAGGCTTGTGACCCCGGATGGAACATGCCCGCGCCGTACTCCGAGGTCTCGGCCTTGACGAGCTCGATCTTTGCGAAGCGGAAGCCGCTGAGCCAGCTCCATGACAGCGATGCCGAGCTCTTGAGCGGATCGGCTTCTTTTGTGGGATCGGCGTGGTTCAGCGCCTCGGGCACGCCAACTGCAAAGCGAATGCCTTTGTAATTGCCAGCCGGAACGCTGCCGGTGATCTCGTCATTTGTTTCCGCTGTGCCCGAGCAGTTGCCGGTGCTGTCTTCGAAGTCGAGCAGCGCCACGCTCTCGGATTGCCACGGCGCGCGTACTTCGCTCTTCACCGGCACGCGCGTGCCATCTTCTGCGAGCAGCGCGAGATCTTGGATGAACAGACGCAAGTCTTGTGGCGTGACGGTCGTGGCTTGCGAGCCGAGCGCCTCGTAAGTTTCACCACATGCGAACTCGCGCTCGCCGATCTTGGCTTTGAAGCGGATCGTGACGTCGCGGCGTGTGCTCGCTTCGGAGGCCGGGCCCGCCGCATCCGGGCTGCCGCTGTCAGCCACAGGCTCGTCGTTGCCGCCATCAGCGGCTAGATCGCTGCTTGCATCGACGCGGCGTTCCCCGCCGTCTGACTCAGCTGCGTCTAGGCCAGCATCTTGTGGTCGCCTCTCGAGCGTTTTGCCGGAGTCCTGTTCAGCGCCACCAGCATCAGCGCGCTCCTTAGAATCGTTGCGCTTCGAAGAGCCCGACGACCCTGATGCTCCGGACGAGCGCGTCGAGCCACCGCCGTGCGCATGATCACCATCGTCGTGCTCGGCGCTCTCGGTCGACTCCCCTGTCTCATCGTCACACCCCAAGAGCAGCACGAAACTCAGCCCCGCAGCGAGCTGCAAACATTGCGTGGATCGCATCACAAACGCCTCCGTGCGAACGCGCTAGAAACCGTTCGCGCTCGCAGAGTTACAACGCGACGCGTGCATGGAGCCAGATCACTCAGCGCGGTCAAATGCCGCACTCAAAGTGCGGTCGGTTGTCGCACTCTCAGGCGCCGACAGTATGAGCCAACAGTGTGATGTCATCCTCCTGACGGCCTTGCGCAAAGTGTAAGAGCTCCGAGCGCAGATCATCGAACAGCTCGTCCACCGGACGCTGTGCACTCAGGACGTTTAACACGCGCTCAATACCGAATGTCTCGCCTTGGAAGCTTTGCGCTTCGATCACCCCGTCTGACATCACGAACAACACATCACCCGCGGCCACTTCCGCGAGCTGGAGTGAATACGTTCTTGCGAGTCACCGGCTCGTCGTCCGCGATCAGCACGACCATGCGTTTGTGTTTGTCGCTCATGGTGCACATTCCGCTCGCCAAGCGCGCAGCGCCTCTAGTGTGGCGACCCTTGGTGCGGGCGCTGCGAGCTCGCTACGCACAGCGTTCAGATCGCCGTGCAATGCTGCGAGCTCCATGGCCGCTGCGCGCGCTGTGGAGGCCCCAGCAGCGGAGACGGCAGATACAGAGCCCTTCAGGCGATGCGCGGCTTGGGCGAGCACCGAGAGGTCACCCTGCTCGACGGCGCCGCTGATCTCGATCAGCTGGGGCTCGTGGTGGACCAGGAACCCATCGATCACCATGCACGCGATGTGTTCACTGTCCGCGACGTTCTGCAGCAGCTCGGCGAGGCGCACGATGCGAAGCAGCTCTGGACTGAGACGGCTCATCACGGCGTTCTGCCCCCGTTTAGCTGTTCGACCGAGAGCAGCCCGAGCTTGAGCCGACGTGCCGCCGGTAGCTGCAGGCGCACCTCGCCTCACTCTTGCTGGGGCGTCTCCCAGGGATCGGCGAACGCAGGATTCGCGATAAACGCTGAGTCGGTCAGGCTCTCTAGGAACGCGAGAAGGTCCCGGCGCTCGTCGTTTGTCAGCTCGAACCCGTGGATCAAAGGGTCTTTGAGCGGGTTGTCGCGGCCGACGCCACGATTCGGCCCCGAAGCGATGGTGCGGCCGCCAGCCGCATAGTGATCGATGACTTCGGACAAGCTCGTGATGCTGCCGTCGTGCATGTACGGTGCCGTGATGGCGATGTTGCGTAAGGTGGGCACCTTGAACTTGCCCATATCGCTCGGCTCCATCGTGACGTCGAACGTGCCCGTGTTGGGTGCTGGGTAAGCGCCCGCGCCATCGATGTTGTAGAGGCCCGTGTTGCGATAGCGGAGCTCGATCTGGGACTTGCCTTGCCAATGCACGTGCTCGCTCAGGTTGAACCCGGAGTGACACTGCGCGCACTGCAAGCGCTCGCCGGCAAACAACGCTTGTCCGCGCTTCTGCGCGCCGCTGAGCGCGGCATCGTCACCATGCAGATAGCGATCGTATGCGGAGTCACCTGAGATCAACACGCGCTCGAACGCAGCGAGCGCGCGGCCGATGTTCGATGCGTTGATCGGCTCGGGTTCGTCGGGAAACGCAGCGGCGAAGCGCTCGCGATATAGCTCGACCTCAGCGAGCCGTTGGACCGGTTGCGATTGCGCCTTGAGGCCCAGCTCGACCGGTGCGTCGCCGTAGAGTGGCAGTTGCGTTTGACGCTCCAGTGGCTCGGGCAACACGCCGATCGCAAACAGCGGATTGGACCAGGTGAGCGATGCAGAGTATGCGAGGTTGACGAGCGACATGGAGCCGCGTGGATGCAGCTCGCCGGTCGACCCAAGCGCTGTCGCGCGGCCGTCGCTGAAGGCAAGCGCTTGCTTGTGGCAGCTCGCGCATGACTGCGATTCGTTGCCAGACAAGCGCTTGTCGTAGAAGAGCCGGCGGCCGAGCTCGACTTTGGCTTCGGTCATCGGGTTGTCGCGCGGGACGACGGGCGCCGGAAAACCTGGTGGCAGGTTCCAGTGGAATATCGGCTCGCTCACGGATGCGTCTTGGCCGGACATGCTGGCGTCTTGCTGAGCCGCGTCGGCGGCATCGAGTCGGCTTGCGGCATCGGCCTCGAGCTCGCCGGCATCTGTGGGCTGCGACACTTTGCCGCTGTCAGCGTGGTTGCAGGCGAGCAGACACACGAACAGCCCTGCCTGTAACCTCAGCGCCATGAGAGCAGGTATTAGTGCTCGATCAAGCCCGAGACAATGCGATACAGCATGAATCCTGCCGTGAGCAGGCCCAGCACGACCTGCGCGCGCTTAGCGAGCTTGGCGCGGCGCATGTGCGTGGGAGGCTTTCGTTCTTCCATGTGCAAGCCAGGATAGCAGCCGCTCGCTCCTAAGACGCCAGAAGAACGAGGGAAGCTACGCCTCTCCCATTCTTCTGGCGTCCTAGGCGACCAAATCTAGCACTAACGCTGCCGCCGACAGCGGCGCGGCGAATGCCGCACCGCTGTCGCGGACGCGTTCAGGCCGGCGGCTGCTCTGCCTGATTGGCAGGCTGAGACACAGACTTGTCTACCGGCTTACCTGCCTGCTTGAACGCTAGGAAGCCGTCGTCGACCTTGCCGAAGCGCAGGACCGAGATGTCCTTGAGGTAGTTTTGATAGAGCTTAAACGGGTGTTTACCGCCCTGCTTCGGCACGCGCGCCGCTGCGCGCTGCACGTAGCCGCTGCTGAAGTGGACGAACGGTTCTTCGCCGATGTTGGGATCGTTGTGTTGGGGCACGACGTAGCTCGCGCCTTTTTCATCGAGCTGCGCGAGCACGCGACACACATACTCCGCGATCAGATCGGCCTTGAGCGTCCATGAGGCGTTGAAGTAGCCGAAGCTGTAAGCGACGTTCGGCAGGTCGGTGAACATACAACCCTTGTAGCTGAGCGCGCGGCTCACCTCGAACGGGCGCCCATCGACCGCGACCTTGACGCCGCCCATGAGCTTCATCTCGATGCCGGTCGCGGTGACGATCAGATCGGCTTCGAGCTCACGTCCCGAACGCAAGCGAATGCCTTGCGGCGTGAAGCGCTCGATCTCATCGGTCACGACCTCCGAGCGACCGGACTTGATCGACTCGAACAAGTCGCCGTCAGGCACGATGCACACGCGCTGATCCCACACGCCGTAGCGGGGATTGAAGTGCTTTTCAACGTCGACGTTGGGGCCGAGTGCTTCCTTCGCTGCGTCGACGATGCGCTTGCGTGCTGCCGCGGGATTGCGACGTGCAAGCTGATAGAAAAACGCGCTCAAGCTGATGTTCTTCCAGCGCGTGGCGCGATACGCGTTGATCGGCGACATGCGCTTGCGAAAGAACGCCGCGACCGCGTCGACTGCTGGCAGCGACACAATGTACGACGGCGAGCGCTGCAACATGACCGTGTGCGCAGCCTTTGCAGCCAACGCTGGCACCAAAGTGACCGCCGTCGCGCCGCTGCCAATGACTACGACCCGCTTCCCTGCGTATTCGATGTCAGGTGTCCACTGCTGCGGATGCACGATGCGGCCAGCAAACTGATCCTGGCCCTCGAACTTCGGCGCGTAGCCTTGGTCGTAATCGTAGTAGCCCGAGCACATGTACAGGAAATTGCACGTGTAGCGAAGATTGTCGGTGTTATCGCCGTGACTGTTCTGCGAATCCGACTGCACATCCAGTGTCCAGCGCGCACGTTCACTCGACCAGTTGGCCTCTTTGACGCGCGACTGAAAGCGGATCTTCGAGTGGATTCCCTGCTCGTGCGCGGCTTCACGCAGATAGTCCTGGATCAGTTGCCCGTCGGCGATGCCTTTGGGCTTGAGCCAGGGCTTCCAGCGATAGCCGAGCGTAAACATGTCTGAATCCGAGCGAATTCCTGGATATCGGAAGAGATCCCAAGTTCCGCCGAGATCAGCCCGCCCCTCGAGTACTAAAAAAGACTTACTAGGTGACTGCTTCTGCAGATGATAGGCGGCTGTGATGCCGGAGATTCCAGCACCCACAATGATCACATCATAATGTTTCGTCACAACGGGGTCCTCCCGGGAGGAACGTTAACGCTAAATCCCGCGTTATGCTACGTGACCCTCGACTGTGACCTGCTCTCACGAGCGCGCGCGCAGCAGCGAATTGTACAGCTCCTCGGCGAGCAGCACACTGCGTGCGGCGCCGAGCTCGAAGAGCGACAGCCGCACTGGGACCATTTGTCCTGTGAAACCCACGTTGGGCGGCAACGCATCCAGGTGCAGAAGCAGGTCGGGGAAGTTCATGCCCGCGTGCGCGGCATAGACGATCGACGCCCAGAAGCGAGGATTGACCTCGAGCAATCTATAGTCGTCGGTCTCCGGGTCGTAGCGCGTGTCGATCTCACCCACGCCGTGATAGCCAGTCTCGCGCACCAAGGTCGCGACGTATTGGCGCAAGCGCGGTGCATCGAAGTACCGCCGGCTGCCACGCACGGGTTGCTCGAACGCTGCGTGTGCGACCAGCTGTCCATGGCGCGCCAAGAACGCAAAGCCCACATCTTGCCCGGGAACGTACTCCTGAACGAGCAGCGGATAGTCCGACGCTAACCCGCCTTCGACGATGCGCTGCTCGAGCTGTTCGTGACTGTGGTGCACTTGAAAGCCGAGCCCGCCCCATCGGTCGAGCGGCTTGGTCACGATCGGAAACTCTAGGTTGGTCGCTGCGAGCGAAGAGGCATCGTTGGCGAGCTCGGTGTTCGGCTGCGGCAAGCCCAGCCGCTTCAAGATGCGCGAGAACTCCCACTTATTGTGCAACACGCGCATCAAGCCGGGATGCGGCGCCGCCGCGACGCGTGCCGACCTGACACCATACCCATACTCTGACAACAACACAGTCGTTGGATAGTCAGCTGGCAGGACACAATCGATCTCTAGCTCCTGACAGATCTCCTCCACCTGATCGACCAGCAGCGGGTCGAGCTCGTCGTCGAACCAGCGCACGTTGTGCCACTGCATGTACTTCACGCCAGGGAAGAGCTGCATCGGTGAGCTGCGATGCCAGCCGAGCACGATCGGCCGGTGGCCCGCGAGGACGAGCGAGCGCGCGACCGACCAAGTGAGCGTCGGCACGATCCCAACAACCAACACCTTGGGCTGAACCGGCAACGGCGCATGCGATGCACGCATGCGAACGATCGGAATGGTCCCCGATTCGTGCCGACGCAGTACGAGAGATTCGTCTACACGCTCCGCAGATGCGCGCTCTTGCAGCTTGCCTTTTTCCTTCACTGATCCACCTGTCAACGACGGTGCACGGGCGCTTTTACTCCGCGCCACTAGCAAACAACCCCATCCGTCTGTGACAAGTCAGCCTGACTTGTGACTTCTCGCACTCATAACAAGCCGATGCGTAGCCACCTAGTGTACCGAAGAGCTACAGCGCTGAATAGAGCCCCGTTTCGGCCTTTTGTGCTTTGAGTGACACATGTACGCTAACAACAGCGCTGCCCTCACAGGACTGAAACCTTATGTTCGACCGTGCGCGCGCGCTGCCTAAGATCGCGTGAACAATGCGTGACGCAGCACGGGTGAATGCCCGTTGGTGCTCGGGCGCAAGCGCACCACGGCAGGCTCGCGCGCCACGACACCGATCCAATCGCGCTGTGCTCCCCGAAGGATGGCCAGCAAAAAAAGGCCCGGAGCCACACGCCGAGCGCAGCCGGGCGGAAGGCATCTCGGCACGCATGCACATGCAGGCTGCATGCACGAGGGGACCTTTTTGCACTACAACTCATCGTATGAGCCCGATCACTGTTCACATTCTCGACACTGCGCTCGGCCAACCCGCCAGCGGAGTGCTCGTGCAGCTCGCGCGCGCTGAACACACAGATCCGACACAATTTCCTGCGGATGCCAAACTGACACAGCTCGCCATCGGGCAAACGAACGCGCAAGGTCGCCTGCTCGATCTGCTTGCACCTGGCAGCTTGCAAGTCGGCGTTTATCAGTTGCGTTTCGATACCGCGACCTACTTCGCACGCACGCAGCGTGTGGGCTTCTATCCTAGCGTCAGCGTGTTGTTCGAGATACGTGCTGCAGACGAGCACTACCACGTGCCGCTATTGCTCAGCCCCTTTGGTTACTCGACTTATCGCGGCACATGATCGCGACGTTGCTCACGCCCCCGCTCGTGCGCTAGAGCTTGATCAGACACACACCAAGGAGCGCACGTGACCCCGAGTGAAGCGACCAATCAATATTTTGACCGCGCGGCCGAGCGCATCGGTCTGAACGAGTCGATGAAGCGTCGCTTGAAGACTCCGAAGCGCGAGGTCAAGGTGGAGTGCACGTTCGAGCTGGACGACGGCTCGACTGCCACGTACGTGTGCTATCGCGTGCAGCACGACGACGCGCGCGGGCCAATGAAAGGTGGCATTCGCTATCATCCCGCCGTCGATCCAGACGAGGTCAATGCGCTCGCGCAGCTGATGACGTGGAAGACCGCGGTCGTCAACTTGCCTTACGGTGGCGCCAAGGGCGGCGTCAACTGCGACCCGAGCCGCATGTCACAGCGCGAGCTGCAGCGCCTGACCCGCGCGTTCGTGCAAGGTATCCACGATGTGATCGGGCCAGACAAGGACATTCCGGCGCCCGACATGGGCACCAACGCCGCGACCATGGGTTGGATCACGGACGAATACGCCAAATATCACGGCTGGCAGCCAGGTGTCGTGACGGGCAAACCGATCGAGCTCGGTGGATCGCTCGGGCGCGAGGCCGCGACCGGTCGTGGTGTGGTGTTCGCCTTGGAAAACTACCTCGAATCGGTGGGCGAGAAGATCGCCGGTAAGCGCTGCGTCTTGCAGGGTTACGGCAACGTGGGCGCGTGGGCTGCGCGTCTGCTCTCGGAGCAAGGCGGGCTGGTCGTCGCGGTCTCCGATGTCACAGGGGCTGTGCGTAATCCGAAGGGTCTCGATCTCAGCGCGCTCGATAAGCACGTGCGCGAGCGCAATGGCATCCGCGGCTTCGCACAAGGTGAAGGCTTTGCTGCGAATGAGCTGTTGGCTGAGCCTTGCGATGTGCTCGTGCCCGCAGCGCTCGGCAACGTGCTGACCAAGGACAATGCTTCGAACGTGCAGGCCAAGGTGATCGTCGAAGGCGCGAACCACCCGACAGTGCCGGACGCGGATCAGGTCTTTCAAGACAAGGGCATCGTCGTGCTGCCTGATATTTATGCGAATGCAGGTGGCGTGACGGTGTCGTATTTGGAGTGGGTGCAGAACATTCAGCGCTTTCGCTGGGACGAACAACGCGTAAATCAAGAGCTGCGGCACTACATGCGGAGCGCTTGGCAGGATCTGGTCGCGGCGCAGAAGCACTACCAGTGCAGCTTCCGCGATGCGGCGTTTGCGCTCGGGGTGAGTCGCGTAGCGAGCGCGACCCGCCTGCGCGGGTTGTAGTCGCGCCGTCTCCCTCTGTGCTCACACGTAACCGTAACCGAAGATCGGTTACGGTTACGTCGACGGTTACGGATCTAACGCTGCCCCTCGGCGAAGTATGCAATTAGCCCTGAAGGCAGGGGCGGCACTTGCACGGGCATGCCGCCGGAGCGCAGCGAGGTGGCTCCCGCGCAGCCAACAGCGACGGCCTCGCGTGCCGCTACGGGCGACGTCTGCGTGTGCCCTCCGGAGCGCGCGAAGCGGATGAACTCAGCCATCAGCAGCTCATCCGCGCCCCCATGGCCGCCCGTACCTGCCTGGAACGGGAACTCATGGTCGCCGCGCTCCGCGTAGTCGTGGCGCCGATTCCAAAGGCGCACGACCCCGCTGATGTCGCCGAAGTTCTCGATCCGGCCTTCGGTACCGATCACAGTGTAATTACGCACGTAATCGGGTGTGAAGTGACACTGCTGATACGAAGCGAACACGCCGTTGTCGAGTCGCATTTGGATCATCGACAAGTCCTCGACGTCGACCTCCGGGTGCAGCTGGGTCTGCGCGAGCGGCGGCCAGTTGTTCTGAGGGTCGAGCCAATTGGCAGACTTTTGCCCCTGATGTCGGTCGCTCACGCCCCCGTATACGACAAGTCCACCGAGCCCTTGTACCAGCCGACCCGAACCAGCAGCTAGCCAATGAATCACATCGATGTCGTGCGCACCTTTCTGCAACAGCAGACTGTTCGTATGACGGCGTTGTGCGTGCCAGTCTTTGAAGTAGTAGTCCCCACCGTGACCTACGAAGTGCCGACACCAGATCGCACGCGGCTCGCCGATCGCACCCTGCTCGATCAGCTGCTTGAGCAGCTTTACCATTGCGAAATGACGCATGTTGTGTCCCACGTACAGACGTGAGCCTGACTGTTGCGCTGTGCTCAAGATCCGGTCGCAACCCGAGGTGCTGATCGCGAGCGGCTTGTCGCAGAACACAGCCTTACCCGCGCGCAGAGCGTCGATCACGATGGCTTCATGTGTGTGATCCGGCGTCAGCACGAGCACCGCGTCGACGTCCGGACGATCCAGGACGCGCCGGTGGTCTTCGGCGAAAAACACCTGTTTTGCGCCACCCAGCGCCTGCACCTGCTCCGCCAACACCCGAGCATCTACGTCGCATAGGGCCACCACTCTCGAGCCTTGTCCGGGTCGATGCGCGAGCCCGATCAGGTAGGCGCGCACGCCGAGCCCGATCACAGCGATGCGTAGGTCGTTCATGGAAGTGTTCATCTCGCTCCGTTCTGCTTGCTAGGGACGCGGAACTTGGAAAATGCGGGAGATGTCCAGCGCACGTAAGCGGGACGTATGCACTAGATAGTAGGTTTCTTCGCGGCCTTACGCGATATCGAATTACGAATCGCGGTGAGCTGCAGCAAACATTGCGGTGAAAACGATCGGCGTTCACTCGAACATGCTGCGTTCGAGGTTACAGCTAACAGTCGTGGCTGCGCGCGACCCTCACCCGCGTGCCCAGACGTGCAGACGTTCCTACACGAAATACCGCGCGGCAGCGCGAAAATATTGAGATGAACCTGCGCGTGCATGCGGCGCAGAGAGTACTCACGCAACCGAGTTTTGCCCGACAAGGGCGGCAGCGGAAGCTACACACCGAGCTGGCCGCCGCTGATGGCTGCAGACGCCCCATGTGCTCACGTCGCGCATGCGCGGCGCAGCCAGAAGGCCTCTACTATCGCGCGGATAAGACCGATCCACGTTCGACAGTCACGAGTGACATATGCTAGTTCTAGATAGAGTCAAATGGTTATGAAGTTCCGCAGTACCCCTCCAGCAGTTTCGACATTGGGTTGTGTCCTCACCGGACGCCGCTTCCATTCCTGGACCTTGTCGTTCATCGACCCGCGTTCAGGCGGAGTGAAAGATCTAGAACGCAAGTGCGTCGACTGCGGCCGCAGACAACACTCGCAATCAGTGCCCGATCACGAAACGTCCGAGCTCCCACGCACGCTCTGGTGCTTGGGTGATTGGACATGGCAAGAGGGCGAGCTCGAACCGTGATCGTTGTTGCTTGAGCGTGGGTTGCGATTCGCTCGGTAAGCCAGACGCACTCAAACTGCGCGGCGCAAATCGCATGAAAACTGAAGTGGCTGCGGTGGACGAGTTGGCGCCTGAGCCAGCGCGGAGTAGCAACGCTGGAGCACGGGCCGCCGGCTACGGAGGCTCGTTGTAGTTTCGTGCGTTCGAAGAAGACTCGAACGCAGCCAACGGCTGCAGTGATTACCAGCGACCGATGAGTGTCAGGCCGCCTGCTGCGCTGCGTGTGTCTGCCCACGGCACCCAACTCAGGTTGCTGGCTCTTCGACGTTCGACCGCGAAGACCGTATCGAGCACCGTTGTCACTACGGCGAGCGCGGGTCCTCCTAGGAACAGCGGGACGCTTACGTCGCTCCAACATGGATTGTCCGCAATGCAGCGGATCAGGTTGATCGTTCCCGCGATGGTGGTGGCTATCACGGCGCCGCGCAGCAGCAGGCTGCCGAACATCCACAGGTTGCGATGGACGAGGTGCAGCAGCGGCGTGATCGCCGTGTAGCTGATCAGCCCAGCGGCGATGATGCCCCAACCTGCTGAGCTCCCGGCGCCGTCTGCAGCGAGATAGACGCCGAGCGCGGTGAGCCCCACACTGGCCAAGTCGGCCGAGAGTGTTTGCCAGCCGTACCAGTGCGCTGACTTTGCCGGCGCAACATAGGTGCTAGTGAGTTTATATTCGCTGGTAAGCACCGCTTGAGCGCAGGACACGTTTGTCCCCAGCGTGCACATCAACATAAGCGCGGCGAAGAAAGATAGCTGCAACTTCATCAAGCGAAGATCCATCAAGGGTTAAGCGATACGCCGACCGTAGCGGTGCGTAGCACCCATTGCCAGTCAAACAAGCGCGAGCGCGAGCTGTTGAACGATCATCTGACTTGCGAGATGCTGCGCGGCGGGGACTCAACGTGGGGCAAAGATGACTCGCAAGCTGATCGATCTATCCATCTATCTCGAAAACGATGTCGCTTCGGATCCGCCTGGGCTGGAGCCTCAGATCACTTACTTCACGCATGAGCAAACCTACGAGCAGATCGCGCCCTTCTTTCCGGGCCTGCGGCGTGAGGATTTGCCTGATGGCGAGGGTTGGGCTGTGGAGCGGGTACAGCTGTCGACACACAACGGGACGCATCTCGATGCCCCTTATCACTTCCACAGCACGATGGACGCTCAGAGCGGCGAGAAGCGAAAGTCGATCTCGATCGATCAGGTTCCGCTCGATTGGTGTTTCCAACCCGCGGTGAAGCTCGACTTTCGTCACCTGCCGGATGGTCATGTTGTGTCAGCTGCCGAAGTGGAAGCCGAGCTCGCGCGGATCGAGCACATTCTAAAGCCGCTCGAGATCGTCGTCGTCAATACGCGCGCGGGCTCTCGCTACGGGCACAAGGATTATGTGAGCGCGGGTTGTGGCATGGGTTACGACGCCACGATGTACTTGCTCGAGCGTGGTGTGCGGCTCACCGGGACCGATGCATGGAGCTGGGACGCACCGTTCGTGCATACGGCGAAGAAGTACCAGGAAACGCAGGACTCCACGTTGATCTGGGAGGGACACAAAGCCGGTCGTGACATCGGCTATTGTCATCTCGAGAAGCTGCACAACCTCGAAGCGCTGCCTGGCCACGGCTTTTTCATCAGCTGCTTTCCGCACAAGATCCGCGGCGCATCCGCGGGCTGGACACGCGCCGTCGCGATCTTCGATGAGCGCCTGACAGCCTAGTCAATCGTATCCAGAACCAGCAGGTGAGACCAAGCTCTCGTCCAAGGCTTCGGCTCCAGGGCCGAGCGGTTGGCCGTAGGAAAACTCGATGTAGTTGCCGTCCGGGTCGCGCAGCGCGCAGTAGTAGCCCACAGGATAAGGCTCTTGCCGCGGCGGCCACGCGAGGCATCCCGCAGCTTCGCCGCGCGCAGCGATCCGGTCGACAGCCTCTGTGCTCTCGACCGCAAAGCCGAGGTGGCTGAAGTCGTTGCCTTGTACCGACCGCACTGGTCCGCCCGAGATCAGCACGATGATGAACTCGCGCTCGCGGCCCTGTTCTGCGAGCCATGCGACTGCGCCGCTGCGCGAAGGATCACCCCGCCTGTGTACGCAGCGCAGCTCGCATTGCGTCTCGTAGAACCGAACAGTCGCGTCGAGATCCTTGACGTGCAGCGCTACGTGCGTGAGGGCTGGTCGCATTACAGACATCCTTCGACTTGCAATGCATCTGCGCAACTGGACGAGCCATCGACATCATCGCGATCCGCCTAGCTGAGCGATGGATCGCGAGCGGCAGGGAACACAGGCGCGCTGACCAGCGTGACCTAGTCCCCACAGAGATGTTTCAAATGAGTTACCCAGTCTCAATATCGCCACGCGTGGCATAGAAGAATCGACGCCAGTGCGGAAAATCACTCGCAATTGTTACGGGTCGGTATGCGAGTATGGGCACGTTGTAGCTGTGACGAGCGCTCCACGAGAGCGGACGCGAAGAGGGGAATGCATATATCGCATAGCAGGACCCAGACAGCAGACGCACTGGCCACTCACCACTGGCCACGCAACCACAGACAACACCGCAGCGGTGTCAACCCACTAGCATCAGGGGTAATGTGACTAGACCTGTCGTCATCGGATTGGACGTAGGATCCACCACTGTCAAAGCCTGTGTTGTCGACCCCGACACACGGCAAATCCTCTGGCACGACTACAAGCGACACCACACAAAACAAGCTGATTGCGCGCTCGATCTGCTGGTACGCATCGGTCAAGCGCTGCCAGACGTGAAGACTGAAGACGTGCGCTTGTTCGTCACAGGCTCGGGCGCTGGCCCGCTGTGCGAGCCGCTCGGCGCGAAGTTCGTGCAAGAGGTCAACGCGGTCACGCTCGCAGTCGAAGCGCTGCATCCGGACGTAGGCTCAGTGGTCGAGCTCGGCGGACAAGACGCGAAGATCATCATCTTCAAGCCGAACGAGAAGACCGGCGAGAAGACTGCCAGCACCTCGATGAATGACAAGTGCGCTTCGGGCACGGGCGCGACCATCGACAAGTGCATGATCAAGGTCGGCATGCCGTCCGAGTCGGTCGCACAGCTCTGGTTCAATCCGGACAAGCTGCACCACGTTGCAGCCAAGTGCGGCGTGTTCGCCGAGACCGACATCGTCAACTTGGTGAAGACCGGCATCCCTTCCGAGGAGATCATGTGCTCCTTGGCCGATGCGATCGTGATGCAGAACTTGTCAGTGCTGACGCGCGGCAACACGCTGCGCGCGAAGGTCTTGCTGCTCGGTGGGCCGAACACGTACTTGCCGTTCTTGCAGCAGTGCTGGCGCAAGCGCATCCCGGAGACCTGGGACGAGCGCGGCTACGATTATCCGAAAGACGTGCCGCTCGAAGAGCTGATCGTCGTGCCGAAAAACGCCGAGCTGTACGCGGCGTACGGCGCGGTGATGTACGGCCTGCACGAAGAGGCGTCGGTCGGTCGTTACAGCGGCATCGACGCGCTGCGCGAGTACATCTCGACCGGTCGCACCTCGCGCTTGGGCAAGAACGCAGGTCCCCCGCTCGTGCAAGACAAGAACGAGCTCGACACGTTCATCGAGGCCTATCGCATTCCGAAGTTCGCAGAAGCGAAGTTCCAGCCCGGCCAAGAAGTACGCGCAGTGATCGGCCTCGACGGCGGCAGCACCTCATCCAAAGCCGTGCTCATGGATGAAAGCGGCGAGCTGCTGCTGAAGTCGTATACGCTCTCCAAGGGCAATCCGATCCAGGACACCAAGGAGCTGCTGCGCGATCTTCGCGACCGCGTGCACGCCCAAGGTGCCACGCTCACAGTCACCGGTTTCGGTGCGACTGGCTACGCAGCAGACGTGCTCGAAGAGTGTGTGCGCGCAGATGTCAATGTCGTCGAGACGATCGCGCACATGATGAGCGCGACGCACTACTTCGGCGAGATCGATGTGATCTGCGACATCGGTGGCCAAGACATCAAGGTCTTGTTCATGGAGAACGGCGACATCAAGTCGTTCAAGCTGAGCAATCAGTGCTCCGCGGGCAACGGCATGCTGCTCCAAGCCATGGCCGATCAGTTCGGCCTGCCCGTCACCGAGTACGCAGAAAACGCGTTTAACGCGACGCTCGCGCCCAAGTTCAATTACGGCTGCGCGGTGTTTCTCGACACCGATCGCGTGAACTTCCAGAAGGAAGGCTTCGGCAAGGAAGAGCTGCTCGCGGGGCTCGCGCAGGTGTTGCCGAAGAACGTGTGGCAATACGTTGTCGCGGTGCCTCGGCTCGCTTCGCTCGGCCGCCGCTTCGTGCTGCAAGGCGGCACGCAATACAACTTGGCGGCAGTCAAAGCACAAGTCGATTACATCAAGCAGCGCGTGCCGGACGGCGAAGTGTTCGTGCATCCGCACAGCGGTGAAGCGGGTGCGATCGGCGCGGCCATGGAAACGCTGCGCGTCGTCAAGCGCCGTGGCACAAGTAGGTTTATCGGGCTCGATGCCGCGATCGACTTGCAGTTCCAAGCGAAGAACGACGAAGAGACTAAGTGCACGTTCTGCCCGAACAACTGCTCGCGCACCTTCATCGACGCGTTCCGCCCGGATGGCTCGACCAGCCGCTACATCAGCGGTTTCTCGTGTGAAAAGGGCATGGTCGAGTCGAAAGAGGCCATGCTCGAGCTGGTCGCCGAGCGCAAAGAGCTGATGAAGAGCCACCCGAACATGGTGGCGTACGAAGCGCGCAAGACGTTTGCGCGGCAGCAAGGCCTCGCGCCCATGCCCAAGGCGGGCAGCCCGATCCAGGACTCGCAGAGCACGCGCACGTTTTGGGGTCAGGTCAAGCGCACCCACTTCACGCGTGGCTTCGAGCGCAGCAGCGAAGAGGCGCAGAAGCGTCGCAAGCAGTTCCGCGTGGCCATGCCGCGCGTGCTCAACATGTACTCGACCGCGCCCTTCTTCCGCTCGTATTTGGAAGGTGTCGGCGTCGAGCCGCGCAACATCATCTTCAGCGATGAGACCAGCGAGGAGATGTGGAGCGAGGGCGGCAAGTACGGCTCTGTCGATCCGTGCTTCCCGGCCAAGGTGGTGCAAGCGCACTTCCACCACTTGCTGTTCCATGTGCACAAGCAGCGCCCGCTGAACGCGATCTTCTTCCCGATCCTCACGCACGTACCTTCGTTCGTGAAGGACACGGTCGATCACGCGAGCTGCCCGATCGTCGCCGGTACGCCGGACGTGATCAAAGCCGCGTTCACCAAAGAACAAGACTTCTTCGGCACGCGCGGCATCAAGTACATCGATCCTGCGTTCAGCTTCAGCGAGCCCGTGCGCATGAAGCAGCGCTTGTTCGAGGTCTGGAAGGACCTGCTCGAGATCACACAAGACGAGAGCGACTTCGCGGCGGATCAAGGGTTCGCTGCGCTCAAGCGCTTCGACCAGGACGTACAGGACAAGGGCAGAGTCGTGCTCGAGCAAGTCGAGGCGGAAAATCGCCTGGCGATCTTGGTCACCGGTCGCCCGTACCACTTGGATCCGGGCCTGCATCACGGCATCCCGGATGAGTTCCAAGTGCTCGGCTATCCGATCCTCAGCATCCGTTCGATCCCGAAGGACGAAGAGTGGCTCGCGCGCTTCTTCAAGGAAGATCTCGACAGCGGCAAGATCAAGTCGCCGCTCGAGATCAACGACGTGTGGCCGGAGAACTACTCCGCCAACTCAGCGATGAAGGTGTGGGCGACCAAGTTTGCCGCGCGTCATCCGAACGTCGTGCTCTTGGATCTATCGAGCTTCAAGTGCGGTCACGATGCGCCGACTTACGGCATCGTCGATCGCATCGTGGAGCAGAGCGCGCTGCCGAGCTTGGGCTTGCACGACATCGATGCAAACAAGCCTGGTGGCTCGATCAAGATCCGCGTCAAGACGTACGTCCACTCGCTGAAGCTGCATCAAGAGCGCCTCGAAGACGTGGCGGAGAAGAAAGCCGAGCTTTCGCGCCGGCTCGACGAGAAGCGCTTGGAGCTGCTGCGCATGAAGCAAGAGCAGCTCGTGGCGCGCAGCGCTCGCGACGGTGCGCTCGAAGCGCAAATCACACTGCTCGCCAGCAAAGTTGCTGCATATCAAGCTCCTGCCGCCGCGCCGGAGCCCCAATCAAACAATGGTCAAAAACTGATCCCCTTGCGCAAGAAGAGCCGCCAAGGGGAGGTCGTGTCTCTGTAGACGAAAACTAGGGAAAGGTTTTAAGCCATGCGTGACACCATCAACGTGGAAGACGAGCTGGCGCAGTTTGAAGCTGCAGAGCGGGCACGACTCGGGCTCGACAAACCGGTCGATCATTGGACTGATGCCATGATCGATCCGAATTTCACTGCCAAGGAGCGGCCGCACACGACGATTCTCGTCGGCGGCCTGACCATCGCGCACGACTTCCTGGTCGAAGGCGCGCTCAAAGGTCTCGGCTACAACTGCCGCAGCTTGGCCTGCCCGGACAACGAAGCCCTGCGCTTCGGCAAAGAGTTCGGCAACGTCAGCCAGTGCAATCCGACGTACTTCACCGTCGGCAACTTGGTGAAAGAGCTGTGCCGACTGCGCGACGAGGAAGGGCTGTCCTCGGACCACATCGTCAAGCACTTCATCTTCCTGACCGCGGGCGCATGTGGGCCATGCCGCTTCGGCATGTACGTCACCGAGTACCGCAAAGCGCTGCGCGACGCGGGCTTCGATGGCTTCCGCGTGATGCTGTTCCAGCAGACCGGTGGCGTGAAACAAGCTTCGGGCGATGAGCTCGGTTTGCCGCTCGATCCGCCGTTCTTCTTGGCGATCGCGCGCGCGCTGTTCTCGGGCGACGTGATCAACGCGATCGGCTATCGCATCCGTCCGTACGAGGTCGAGCCTGGTGCGACCGACCGCGCGCTCGAAGCGAGCAAGCGTGAGGTGTACGACGCGCTCGAGAACCACAAGAGCGTGGTGTTCGCGCTGCGTCGCGCGCGCAACAAGTACCTGCGCCACGTGCAGGTCGATCGCACGCAGCCAAAGGCCAAGGTCAGCATCCTGGGCGAGTTCTGGGCGATGACGACCGAGGGCGACGGCAACTACCACCTGCAGCAGTTCGTCGAGCAGGAAGGCGCAGAAAACGAGATCCAGATCCTCGCGTTCTTGCTGCTCTACAATCTATGGGAGCTCCGCCACGACACCGAGCAGCGCATGTTCCTGAAGGGCGAGGACACCGGTCAGTTCGGTCTGAAGGGCGCGGACGTCGGTCTGCGCATGGCGGGCTTGTGGGTCGCTGAGCTCGCGCTGCGCGGCATCTTCCAGACGTTTGCGCATGCTGTCGGTCTCTCGAACTTCAAGCTGCCTGACATGGATGAGGTCGCAAAGGCGGGCCACAGCCACTACAACCAAGAGCTGCGCGGCGGCGAAGGCCACATGGAAGTGGCCAAGCTGATCTTGAACGTCGTCCACAACAAAGCGCACATGACGCTGAGCGTGAAGCCGTTTGGCTGCATGCCCAGCTCGGGCGTGTCGGATGGCGTGCAGAGCGTGATCACCGAGCTGTTCCCCGAAGCCATCTTCTGCGCGGTCGAGACCAGCGGCGAAGGCGCGGTGAACTTCTACTCGCGCGTGCAGCTGTTCTTGTTCAAGGCGCGTCAGCGCGCGCAACAAGAGCTGGCGGATGCGTTCACGAAGCACGGCATCACACGCGAGCAAGCGCAGGCGTTCTTGCAGGGCTCAGGCTACGGCTCGGCGCTCTACAGGGCACCGCACGTGGTCTCCGGCTCGAGCGCCGACCTCATCCACGAGATCGGCCCGCTGGTCGGCAAGAGCAAGCTCGAGCAAGCGCGCGTGCACGTTGCGCGCGGCGCGAGCCGGCTCAAGGATCTCGCCATCGAGGATGGTCGCGCGGTGCTCAACAGCGGGCGCAAGGTCGCGCCCTACCTGCCGTCTGTGCTGCGCTGGGCTGCGAAGGAAGGGCTCAGCATGATCCCCGCGCTCACGCACAACCTGCAGCAGCAGATCAAGCAATACCTCACGCCGACCGCGGAGCAGCAGGCGGAGGTCGCTCGTGCGGAGGCCGCTGAGCTCGCGCCGCCCGCTGATGTCGTTCAGCTCAGCAAGAAACGCCCGCTCAAGAGCAGCTCGGCCGCAACCGCAGCCGTCGCAAACGCCTAATACAAAACGCTGTACAACACGCGGGCTCGCAAGGACTGGCCACCGGCCAGCTCCCTCGCGAGCCCGCAGTGCGTTATAACGGCGCGATGGCGAGCATTGGACATGTCGCGGTCGGGATGGCCGCCGCGCGCAGCTACACCGGCAAAACGGAGTCGACCGCAACGCTGCTGACGCGGATGGCTGCATGGTCGGTCCTCTCGCTTTTGCCCGATGCGGATGTGATCGGCTTTCACTTCGGCATCCGCTACGCAAACCAGTTCGGACATCGCGGGGCCTCGCACTCGCTGGTGTTCTGTTTTGCCCTCGCGATCGTGCTCGCGATCAGCGCCGCACCATTCGGCGCGCGGGTCTGGCGCCTCGGGCTGTACCTCGCGATCGTGCTCGTGAGTCATCCGCTCTTGGATACACTGACCGATGGCGGGCTCGGCTGCGCGTTGTATTGGCCGTTCGAAACGCGGCGGCACTTCGCGCCGTGGCGACCGATCCCAGTCGCACCGATCGGCGCTGCTTTCTTCAGCGAGCGGGGCATGCGTGTGGCACTGGTGGAGCTGCTCCAGTTTGCGGTGTTGTTCGGCTATGCACTGTGGCCTCGCAGGTCCCGCACGTAAGATGTCGGAGGCTCTGGCGCGATGTGACCTGCAGCGCCCACACACACTGCGTTTCCCGAGCGATCACTTGCTGCAACCCGACTGCGTTGAGGGGTGCATCCGCGAGTGAGGTGCTCATTCTTTGTGCACAATTCAGTTCTTTGTTCTGTCACCTGCGCACGGGCTTAGCGATGATACCGTCGGTTCGCAGCGAACAAAGGAACACACTCAAATGTCTAGCAGGCGCAGTGTCATCGCTCTCGCCGCTGTACTTTGTGCAAGCTGTGCTGTGTCAGTCGAGAACGGCACCCTCGCGAAATCCACCGACAACCAACTGTTAGATGGGGACGAGGAAGTCGAGAAATGCGCCAACGGGGAAGGCCAATCACCGATCGATCTTCCATTCCGAGTGGCACCATCTGACCTTCCCGATCTGACGTTTGACTATCAAGAGAGTCACGTCGCGATCTCCAACACCGGTCACAGTGTGCAGTACAGCTACGACCCGGGCAGCACCTTGTGGGTCGGCGAAGATCCCTACCAGCTCGTGCAGTTTCACTTCCACGCACACAGCGAGCACTCGCTTGGCGGATTTCTCACGCCGTTGGAGCTGCACCTCGTGCACAAGAACGAAGCCGAACAGCTCCTCGTCATCGGTGCCCTGGTCGTGCCCGGCTGGCACAACGAGACGCTCGACGCAGCGGCATGGCCAGAGATCCCGATCGCAGAAGCAGGCTCCGTCGACTACCCCGACGACAATTTCAACGCGCGCGAGCTGGTCCCAAGCGGCCCAACCTACCGCTACACAGGCTCGCTCACGGCGCCACCGTGCACCAACGACGTCTCATGGATCGTCTACAGGCGACCGCTCGTCATGAGCAGCGAGCAAATCGCTGCGTTCACCGATCTCTACCCGCACAGCCACCGAGAGACTCAAGCCCTCGGCGACCGAGAGCTCCTGTTCGGCCAGTAGACGGCCCGCGCGATCCTCATGATGCCGCCCGCGAGCTTGCGTGACACAAGCTTGCGGGCGCTATCGACGACGCTTGGCCGATTCTGCGGGAGGCTGGACCAGCAATGCGTACAGCGACTTCAGGGCTTCTGGCTCGAGCGCCGGCGAGCCGTGACAGCACATCACGAACTCACCGACGAGCGCGGCGTACAGGATGCGTGAGCGGTGCGCCGCCTCGCGTTTTGGTAAGCCCGAAGCTTTGAGGAGCTTCGCGACGTAGTCCATCCGGCGCTGATCAATGCGCTGGACGCGCGCGCCCACTTGCCGGTCGACGGTGCCCCAAGCTCGCATCGCCGTTTCGAGCAACTGGTGCGGAGGGGGCGTGCTGAATACGCGTTCGATCAGAAAGCGCAGGCGCTCCGCGGCGGGCTGCGACAGCGCGTCCACTTGGGCGATGATCTCCGACGTCGCGCGAGCTTCCCAGTCTTCCTGAAGCGCAGTAAGGAGCGCCTCGCGGTCTTTGAAGTGCCAGTAAAAACTGCCCTTTGAAACACCGAGCTCCCTGGCGAGCGTCTCGACGCGCACGGCGTCCACGCCTTGCTGAGCCAATGTGCGCTCGGCAGCGAGGACCCAATCGTTCGCCGACAGTCGTGGCATGGCTCGAAACATACGCTTACGTAGGGTTGACCTCAACCGTACGCAGGCGTATGTTCCGAACCATACGCCTGCGTACGGTTCGAGAGGGAGGACATCATGCTCAGCAGCAGTCACTGGCTCATTGTCGCGGGAGGGCTACTGGCGGTGCTGGCCCTCGCACACTCCATCCTCGGGGAGCGCGCGATCCTCGGGCCTCTGTTTCGCGATCCAAGCTGGACGCTGCCCGTCGCACCACGACCCGCGCTTCAATCGCTGCTGCGTTTCGCGTGGCACCTGACGACGCTCGCCTGGCTCGGTGTATCGGCGGTGTTGTTCGGTGTCGCTCCCGCATTCGCAATCGGCGTGTTGGCGCTGCTATCGGGCGTGACTGTGTTTGTGATGCTGCGTAGTCACCTCGCATGGCCAGTGTTTCTGGCGTGCGGGCTCGCGGCGCTGCGCGGCGGCGGCTGGCTGCCGAGCGGCGTGTTCGTTGCGCTTGCGCTGCTCGCAGCGGCCTTGGCTTTTGGCGTTGCAGCCCTGCACATGTATTGGGCGTTCGCCGGCACAAGCACAAACAACAGCGGCGTTCCGAGCCTGCCAAATGGTCAGCCACTGTTCTCGCCGGGACCACTTGCGTGCATAGCGGTCGCGATCGCGATCTCGACGCTCGGAGCGGCGCTCGCGTGGGCGGTCTTTCTGCCAGCAGCTTGGCCCCTGCACACCGTGCTAGCGCTCGCGCTGATCGTGCTCACCTTGCGCGCAGTGGGCGACGGCCGGTTCATCGGCTTCAGCAAGCGTATACGAGACACAGCGTTCGGCCGCGCCGACGACGCCCTATACACGCCGCTCGTAGTGCTGCTCTGGTTCGGAGCCGCAAGCGCACTCGCACTGTGAGCATGCGTCGGGCGCCCGACCTTGTGAAGTCACGCCCAGCGGTCAAAGCACTCGCCGACCACCATCCAAACGAATCCTGACCCAACGGGGGCCTCGGTGCTGGGACGACGCTGAGGCCAACCAGCCCTCGAAGCAGGCCATGTAGTGGCCCCAAATGGCGGATTTTGCGGGGTTTTGTGTCCTTTGGGTCGAATGTTTGCGGCGGCTTGGTTCTCGTGACAGGCGTCTGGTAGGCTGCTCGCCCGTGAGCAAGCTGCTTTTGATCCCTTGGTTTAAACTTGAAGGCTGGCACATCCCTGGCCTGCCTGAAGGTTTCGCGATCCAGCCCTTCGGTTTGCTGGTGGCCATCGGTGTGTTGCTCGGCATCCGGACGACGGAACGCAGAGCACAGCGCCTCGGCTTGAAGCCAGAGGTGATCACCGACTTCATCTCGCACGTCGTGACGATCGGCTTCATCGGCTCGCACATCTTCGACCGCGTCTTTTACTACCCGGACCTGGTGCTCAAAGAGCCGTGGGACTTGCTGATGCCATGGCGCAGCCTGAGCTCGTACGGCGGGTTCATCTTCGCGGTGGTGGGCGCATTCGTGTGGAAGGCGCGGCGCGGCTACGACTTCACGGTGCCGCTCGATCAAGTGGCGTTCGGCATGCCAGTCGGCTGGGTGTTCGGTCGCACCGGTTGCTTCGTGGTGCACGATCACCCGGGCAGCATCACGGACTTCTTCCTCGCGGTCGACAACTACCAGTATCACGGCTTGCCCACGGCGCCGCGCCACGACCTCGGCCTGTACGAGGTGTTCTGGTCGGCGGCAGTGATCATCCTGTTCTTCGTGCTCGACCGAAAGCCGCGTCCACATGGCTTCTTCATCGCGGTGATCGGCTTGCTGTATGCGCCGTTCCGCTTCGGGCTCGACTTCCTGCGCGAAGCTGACGAGACGTACTGGGGCCTCACACCCGCGCAGTACGCATGCGTGTTGACGCTGTTCCTGTGCGGCTATCTGCTCCGCAAGTACTACGCTGAGCCTGTTGGTGTTCCGCGTGGCCTGGTGGCCGAGCCTGCCGCTGCCGGCGGCAAGTCGAGCCCAGCGAAACCGGCGCACACTTAGTTTCGATGGGGTGACGCCCATGCCCCAGAACTACGAGATCATCGACGTCAGCCACGCGATCGGCGCAGGCACGGAGACTTATCCGGGCCTGCCCGCGCCGCGCGTCGAATCATGATCGACTACGAAGCTTCGCGCGCACGCTACGCGGGTAAGTCGGAGTTCTTGATCGCGTCCTATCACCTGTGCGGCAACACGGCACGTACGGCGATGCACCGATCCAGTAGGCACCGTGGTGGCGCAGACCTCGCATCGGTGCCGATCGAGCGGCTGGTGCATGTCCCGGTCGTGTTGATCGATGCGACTGCCGCTCCCAGCGGCGCGCTCGGTCCTGAGCTGTTCACGGAGCATCATCGCCGCGGCCGGGCACCTCGCAGCGGAGCAGGTCGCGTGCGCGCAAGAGGTTGTAGCGCAGTTCATGGCTGCACCGTACGCACGCGTGAATGACAGCTGCCTCTTACAGCCCGTGCCCTTCGTCGATTGACGCCAGGTCCGTCGCCGCTCTCAGCGCCCTCAGTCGCAGAAAAACTGAGCGCGGGACGCTCACAAGTCTTCTTCACGACCGTCGATCATGGTGTTGGGAACAGGCGTTGAGCCGTGACCGTCGTCACCAAGCTTCGGGCTGTCGAACAGGAGACCCGGCGCGTGCGGCGATTCGGCTGGTACATCGCCGCTGTCTTCCAGTTCGTCGTCGCCGCTCTCAGCGCCGTCGCTGGCCACAGGCAGGGCGCGTCGGCCGCTCTCGGTGACTTCGTCGAGATCGTCGCTCACGGTGTCGCCACCAGGCGCTGCGTCGTTGCCGTCATCACCAAGCTGCTGGCTGCCGAACAGCAGGCCGGGCGATGCTGGTGACTCGACGAGTAGGTCGCCGCTGGGGTCGGATTCGTCGTCGCCGCTTTCAGCGGCACTGGACGACGCGTCGAGGGCCAACGGAACAGAAGGTTGGTGACTCACAACGACTTCTTTGCGCTCGTCGAGCGCCGTGTCGTGACCAAGCAAGATGTCGTTGCCGTCGTCACGAAGCTGATGGCTGTCGAACACCAAGTCGGCCACCTCGGGCGATTCGGCTGGAACATCGCCGCTATCAGCGGCATCTGCAGGAGCGTCGCTAGCCACGTGGACGGCGCGTTGGTCGCTCACGATGACTTCGTCGTCACGGTCGGTCCTGGTGTCGAGACCAGGCGATGAGTCATCCCCGTCGGCACGAAGCGGCAGGCTGGATACCGCTGTTACGTCGCCGCTCTCAGCGCCATCGGGTGGGGCGTCGCTCGGCACAGAAGCGGAGCTCCGGGCGATGACTTCGTCGCGATCGTCGAACATGGCGTGGCGACGCGAAGAGTTGTTGCCGTCGCTACGAAGCTCCTGGCTCGTGAACAGCAGGCCGGGTGCCGGCGGCGTTTCGACCGTCACAGCGGCGACGTCCTCGGGTTCTTCGTTGCCGCTCTCAGCGTCGTCGGGTGGCGCGTCGCTCGCGACCGGGACTGAGCGTCGGCCGCTTACGATCACTTCTTCGCGACCGTCGGCGGTGGTGTGGCGGACCAGGCGATACGTGGTGTTGCCATCGGCGCGTGCGACTTCGGGTGCAGCCACCAGCAGCTGCAGATCGAGCGTGCGGCACAGATCGAACAACACGCCCAGGTTGTCGCGCGACAGACGATTGGCCTCGTCGAGGAACAAAAAGCGCAGGCTCCCGAGCTTGTTGCGCGGCCCGAGCAAGTTGGCCGCGCGCTCCCACTCCGTGAGCACAACCATCATCAGCGCAGCGCCGACGCCAATAGCTTCACCCGTGGACAAGCGCGTGGGATTCGCGGGCTCCCAGCTGTCGGCGTTTTGCCGTTGAATCTCGACCGCAAGCTCCACGTATTCGCGATAGTCGAGCAGCCGCTGGCCACCAGCCTTGCCACCACCGCCGTAGCGCTTGAAGATCTCCTCGAGCGCTTCTTCGATCGGCAAGCTCGACGAAAACAGCAGCTCCTGCGCTTGCCCTTCGCGCAGCGCGTGAAGGATCTGCTCCATGCGCTCGATGCGCCGCATCTCCATGCGGATGCCGTGGATGCTGCCAAACCGTATGCCTTCGAGTTGCTGGTTGAGCCTGCGAACTTGGCTGGTCGCGCGCCGCAGCTGCACAGCGATCGCCCGCGCGACGTCTTCGGAGTTGCCGCGCAGGTCACCTTCTTGGCGCGTGAGCCGCGCTTCCAACATGTTTAGGTGATCGCTCAGCCGGTTCAACGCGATCAGCGGATCATCGACCTGCGCGATCTGCGCAGGCACGCGCCGACCGAGGAAGGTGCGCACCGCCTGCCAGCGCTCCAAATCGCTGCGTGCTTCGGCGAGCGACTGCAGCAGCTCATCGCCACCCCGCGCACGCGTCACGCGATCGATCAGCAACTCCCGCTTGCTCTTGGCTTCGGCCTGCAGCTCGAAGCTGCTTTGCCCCGGCGTAGTGGAGAGCGACAGCGCCGCATGCAGGACACCCGCGGTCTCTGCCGCGCTGCGCAGCGCATTCCAGCTCTGCTCGATCGGCTCGGCCTCGGCACTGAGCGTGCTCTGCCGCGCCTGCGCCGACTGCGCTTCGTTCTCGGCCCGCGCGCGTCGCTCCTCGGCCAACGCTCGCTCGGCGACGCTCTTGCGTGCAGCGTCTTCGAGCCGCTGCAACTCAGAAGCTGCCGCCAACAGCTGCTGCTCTGCGCTGTCCACAGCGTTCTGATCGTGCGCACCGCCGAGCTCGAACAGCTCCTCGGCCAAACGGTCGCGCTGGCCTGACAGAGCGGACTTCTGCGCCTGTGCGGCTTGAAGCTCGCCGTTCGCGGACTCCCAGGCGCGTTGTGCTGCCGTGTACGCCGTCTCTGCCGCCTTTAGCTGCTGGCGAGCTTGCTTCTGCTGCTGCTCCAACGCAGGCGACAGCTCAGCCTGTGCATCGAGCGCGGCTTGTGCGTCTGCAAATGGCGCGGCGTGCCGCAGCGCGATCACACCTTCGAGCGCAGAGCGCGCGTGGAAGATCCGGTCGAGCTCGCGCTCGAGCTGCTGCAGCTCTCGGGCTTGTTCGGCGAGCGCAGCGTCGTCCGGAGGAGGACTGCGCAGCACATCGAGTAAGCGCGAGAGCGCCGAGCGTGCCGCTGTCAGCTGCGAGAGCTCCTTGCGAGCGCGCGCCATGAGCGCGATCTCCGCGTCCAACTCGGCGGCGCGGTCTTTGTAGTCGGGCGGGCCGAGCAGCTGCGCATCCGGCAGCAAGCGACGTAGACCTTCGGCTCGGCTGCGCAAGCTCGACAATCGGCCGCGCGCAGCGCTGCGCGCGCGCTCACGATCGCGCTCGCTCTGTTCCAGGGCCGCGATCTCCGCTTCGAGTGTCTGTCGACGCGCGAGCGGATCGGGGCCGAGAAAGACCGCGGCATGCGTCCAGAGCACATCGGCATCGCGGCGCTGGGCGGCGTTTTGGCGAATCGCGAGACCGTTCTGCTCGAGCGCTGTCGCGTGCTCGGCGATGCTCTCCCACAGCTCCTTCAGCTTGGCCTCGCGGGCGCGCCGGCCGAGGTTGGCCGCGCTCGGCAGCCGCGTGATGCGCGTGCCGAGCGGCTCCTCCACGCTGATCGCGCTGCCGCTCACAGCATCAGGCGGAGTCAACTCGAGGCTCGCGCCAGCACGCACGAGGTGCACATGGTCGAGCTTACTAGAAGCTTTTTCCAGCTGCCCTGCCGCGAGGTCTAGATCATCGACGACCAACGCGTCGACCCACGGTCCGAGCCGAGCTTCGACCCACGCCGCTTGCTCGGGCTCGAGATCCTCGAAGCGGGCCGCAAGCAGCTCCGCTCCTAGCTCATCGCGTAGACGCAGTAGCTCCGCATCATAGACCGCGGCGCCTCGATTGAGCTCAGCTGCTTGCGCCTGCATCTGCTCGCGCTCGGCCTCGAGCGTGTCACGTCGTGCCGCGAGCGCCGCTTGCTCAGACAACAGGCGATCACGCAATCCCAGGATCGCCTCGTGCGACTCCAATCGCAGCGCGTGATCCTCGCCGTCGGACACCTCTTGCGACTCCAGTCGCAGCGCAGCAGCCGCATGGTCGCGCTGGGCGATGCGCTTTGCAGCCTCTCGAGCGAGCAAGTAGCACGCGGCCCGTTGATCGAGCGAAGCGTGCTCGTGCCGCAGCTCTTGGAGGCGCTGTCGCAGCGCGAGCGAGTCCGCATCGGCTTGCACGCTCTGCTCGGTCTCGTGTAGCTCGCGCTCGATCGCGCTGAGCTGCTCCGGCACCTGCGCGGACTCGGCGTCATCGAACAGAACATGCAACCCGAGCTCGCTCGCGAGCTCGCGCGCGCTCTGCTGCCGCGCACGCAACCGACGAGCGCTCCGCAGCTCATTCTCCAGCTGCTCCAACCGCGCCCCACCCGCCTCCAGCTCAGCAGCGCGCGCCAACAACCCCCGAGCCCGAGTATGCTCATCCAGCACGCGCGCCGCCATCGGCTGCAGCGTCGCAACCGCGACAGGCGCTGACGCACCGACCGCGTCTGAGGATGCCGAACCACCCGCAGCCAACGGCCTCGCATAGACAACCGCGCCCTCGACCAGAGGCGCTGCGACATCGTCCAACGCATCGCGTTCGGTAGCGCGCGCGAGCGATGCATCAACAGCGTCTGGAGATGCTGTGTCCGGAGAAGTCGGAGCATCTAACGCCGGCTCACCAGCCCCTTCGACCAACGACGCTGCGACTTCGTCCAACTCGTCGGGACCACTTCTGCCCGCGAGCGCTACATCGGCAGCTGCTGGCTGCAGATGCGCAGCTTCGTCACGCACGTCCGAGACGGACGGCTCGTCGTGGCTTGCAGCCGCGCGAGCGTCCACCGGCTGCGCGGGTCGGAGTAGCTCCGAGGCTTCGAGCTTCTCTAGTGCTGCGAGGGCTGCAGCGTGTTCTTGGCGGCGGACTTCGATGTCGCGGCCTTGGCGCGTGAGGGTGGCGCGCTGGGCTTCGTGCACGGTGCGCTGTTGAGCGACGTCGCTGAGGGCGGCTTCGACTTGGTCGAGCTGTAGATCGGGACGGTCGAGCAGCGTGCGCGCTTCTTCCAAGCAGCGCGTGAGCTCCTTGTGCGCGTGGGCGCGGCGAGCCAATTCTTCCAGCCCTTTTTGCAGGCTGGAGAGCCCCACGCTCGCGCGATCGTAAGCCTCCAAGCTCCATTCGCGCGCTTGCTGCGCCGCTTCGCGTGTACCCTGCTTGTCTTCTTGTACAACGCTCGCACCGCTGAGCTTCTGCTCGGCGACATCGAGCTCACCATTGAGCAATTGCAGTCGCACGCTCAGCTGGGCCGCTACGGCGCGGCGCTGCTTCGCCGCTTCCAGCTGCTGAAGCTCCTGACGCTTCTGCTCGCTCTTTTGTGCGAGCTCAGCTTCTTTGCGCTCCAGCTCGGCCGCCGATTCGGCCAGCGCGCTGCGCGCTTGACGCGCACGCAGGTTGGCCTCCGCCGCTTCGCGCGCCCGCGCATTGGCTTCCAGGCTCGCGGCGCGCGCTGCGTGCAATGCCGCGGCGAACATCGCGAGCCCTGCTTCATAGATCGCGCTGATCTCGCGCTCGAGCTGGCGCGACTCGTAGACCTCAAGACGTGTGCGCCGGCAAGACTCCAGGTTGTCGCGCATGCGCGACAGCGTGTCGGAGAGACCGCCCTCTTGGCGCAGCAGAAAGCTCCGCAGCTCAGTGCCGAGCGCGCGCGAGATGCCGCCGGTCATGCTCGTGCGCAGCATGTCGTTCCACTTGTTGCGCTCTTCTTCAAAGGCCAAACACAGCGGGGTGATGCCGCGGTCGAACAGCGCCGAGAAGTACTCTTTGACGCTACGAAACACTTGAATCTCGCCGCCAGCTTGCGCCGCTGCCAGCTTCAGCTCTGCGAGCTCAGGAACGTGGTCACCGTCGTCGCGACGCTGCAACAAGAAGTCGGACAGCCGCGCGCTCGCCGGCAAGCCATTCACGATGAACGCTGTGGGCTCGACCGTTGGCTCAGTCGTGCGCGTCAGGCACACGCCCAGCACCACGCGCTGCCCATCGAGATCGAGATCCAGCGCCGCGTACGAAGGCCGACCCGCCTCGCCCAGCCGGCCCCAAATGCCGCGATCGCCCCCGGTCGCGCCGCTCTCACCCAGATTCGTGAAGCGCAGCCGCGTCATGTCCGGCAAGAGCACGACGTACGCCGCGATCATCACCGTCGTTTTGCCTGCCCCGTTCGCACCTTCCAGTGCAGTCACGTGGCGGTCGAGCAAATAGCGCTCGAAGAACACGCCCTTCCAGTTCACCAGCGCGAGCGCAGCCACCCGCGTGCGCGTCATGAACCGTCCTCGGCATCCGGCTCGGGCACCAAAATGTCAGCCCAATCCAAGTCGTCACGACTGACTGGACCACGAGGCTTGCGAACCACGGCTGAGCGCTCAGGCTCGCCGCCATCAGCTTCATCATCGACGACTTCGTCATCGGCCTCGACATTCGGAGCGCCGATCCCTGCGAGCGTGTCCGCCATGTCGTCCTCCGCATGGGCAGCGTTGAGCTCCGCTAGATCGAGCTCCGCGCGCTCACTCGCCAGCGCTGCATCGAGAGATTCAACATCGTCAGCCGTAGCATCACGGTCGGACTCGCTTGAAAACGCCGCGTCATCAGAACCAGGCTCGACGTTCGCTTCGACAACGTCGTAAGTCCCTGCAGCGGACGGCGTCGCCACAGAACCGCAGCCGCCATCAGCGACAACCTCACGAAAAGCAGCAGCACCGAGATCCGGCGCAGGCACCCCCACGAACGTCGTGCGATCCGGCTCTTCTTCCGCGCCCTCGCGAGCGTCATCGGAATCAGAGTCGGAATCCGCATCACCGTCATCCGGAGCAAGCGCCACTTCCCCCTGCGCGACCAACTTCGCCAAAGCCTCCGCAGGCTCAGACAACCCGCGCACCGGCTCCGCGAAACGCAACAACGCCGCGCGCAAACGCACAGCATTCTCCTCACTCAGCTCGACAAAACCCAGCACCGCGAGCCGGCGCATCGCCTCACCCACGCGCTGCCGCACATTCCTCTGCGCGATCCGCTCATCCTTCGCCTTGCGCTTACCGGGACTAAACACACCGATCAGCGCGTCGCTGCCAAGCACCGCCGACAGCTGCGAAACCACTTCTTCCTGCGTCACAACACCGCCGCGCTCCACGGCAGCGGGATCGAGGTACAGCAGCGCGAGCGCCTGCCCGACCAACATGTCCGTCGCTGCCAGCTGCTTGCGCGAAACCTTGTCACCCGTGGGCAACAAGTAGAAATAGCCATCGGTCTTGTGGATCAGCTCACAGCCATAACGCCGATAGAAAGGCTCCAGCAGCTCCTGCGCGTCGGTGAGCAGCGAATACCAGCCCGCATCGTCGCGATCGACATGGCGCCCGCGCCGCAGCGCGAGATCGAGATCAGGGAAGTCCGCGTCCATGATCACATCCTGCAACAACGCGTATTCGGCCTTACTCATCCACGACCCCTGGCTCGAGCGACCACTCTTCGATCACCAATCCATCACCCGCCGGCACCCAATCGCGCTCGACCTCGCTCTGTGCGCGCGCCAGCTCTGCGACCTTGTGCGCGATGCGCCCAGCCTGCAAAAACCGCTCAGCCAGCGGGAGCTCCTCGGTGACTTCGGCGGTCACGCTCGAAAGCATCGTCGCACCGCGCGCGAGCGCATCGCGCACCTGCGTCGTCAAAACCACGTCGGGATCTTCGCCGCCAGCAGCGGCAAGCTCCTTTTCACGCGGCGCACGCGGACGCGTCACGTTCGGCTTTTCCGGCACTGGCATCACGCTGCGCAACAACGTCATCGGCCCCGCCGACGCGTACGTCAGTGCAAAACGCGCACCCTGCCCCGCGAGCTGGTCGCGCAGCCGCTGCGTGAGCGCACGCGCCGGATCCAAGCGCACCACATCGCGCAGATAGCGATGCACGTACTGAAAGTAGTCAGAAAACGCGCGCTGCCGCGCAGCGCCCCAAGCCGCGATGCGATCGACCTGGTCCATCACACGCCGCGCAGCCGCCTCTGCAGCAGGCTGCTCCGCCGCGATCGCGAGCTCTTCGATGTCCTGCAGCTGCCCGAGTAGTAAACCACTGTCGCGCAACAGCACCTGGTTGAGCTCCTGCAACGTCGCACTCGCCGAATCCAGCAGCGACTGGCAACGCTCCAGCGCCGCGAACCAATCCGCCTCGAGCAAACGGCGAACTTCCGCGCGAAAATCCTCTTGCTGGAGATCGAGCCCGCGCTGCCTGCGCTCGATGCCGTCGACCAGCTCAGACACGCTGACAGACAGCGGCCCGACCACTTCGTCCTGCCAGCGCTGCGTATCCGCGGCCTGGCTCGCCGCCTGCAGAATATGGTCGAGCGCCAAGCGCAAGCTGCCGGTCAAGAGCAGCAAGCTCTCGCGCGTCAGCACGCCGTCTTCCAGATAAAAGTCCACGATCCCGAGCGCGAGCCGCGACAGCGCAAACTCGCCCGCACGCGCGATGCCCGAGCCATCCACGCGCGAAAGGAGCCGCTGCTCACGCAGCCGCTTGATCGCGTGCGTCGCGCGCCGCTTGCGCTGGTCTGCCTCGGGCAAGAGCACATGGCTCGCCTGCACGCAAATGTCCTCCAGCAGCGTCTCGCTGAACGAAGTCAAGCTCTGCGCGCGCGCATGCAGATGCAGCGCGACCAGAAACCCCAGCTCCAACGTGCTGAGGTCCAGGGTGAGCTTCTGCTCCGCGATCAGCAGTAGGACCTGCTCGTTGCTGCGGGCGAGACCAGCCATCGGGCTGCCGTCTATATCGCGGAGCCACCCTGGTTGCGAGTCTGATCCCACGATCGCTGATCACTGTCCGCTGCGCGCGGCCCGAACAAACGCGCGATCGCCTCCTGGCGGTACCCGAATATGGCGCGCAACGTGCGTGCGACGAGCAGACCGTGCGCCAGCCGCCCCAGGAGGCCCAGCGGCGGCGTGTAGTACACGCGGTCCAGCATCACGGTGGACTCGCCGTCTGTTTGCAAATGGTGCTCGTGCCACCACAGCGCGTACGGCCCCTCCACCTGCGTATCGACAAACAGACTTGGAGGCTGCCAGCTGCGAATCTCGGTCTTCCAGCGCATCGGCACCGGCCCGAGCCCGATGCGATAGCGGATCTCCGCGCCTTCGCGCATCTCGCCGGGTGGCTCGCCCAGCAGCTCGAACTTCATGAAGCCGGGTGTGATGAACCCCAGGTTTTCCGCGCGGCAGAAAAATCCAAACGCCTCGGCGAGCGGCACGTGCAAACGTGTGGTCTGTTCAAGCACGTAGGCCGGCTTGCGCCGCGCGGGAATCCGGTCAGCCCTGGTCGCGCGCCGGATGCTCACGCCGGCACTGCGCTCAACGCACTGCCGTAGCGCCGCAGCGAGCTGCGCGTGTCGAAACGCGAAACCCCAGCGCTCGAGGGCACGAGGCACCGCGCGCTGACTTTGCAGCGCCACGCAAGCGCGCTCACCGAGCACGGCCCGCAGCGCGAACGCTGGCACGCGCAACACCGCGGGTCGGCTGAGCACTCCGCCGAGCGTGCGCGCGAACACTTGCGAGGTTACAGGCTCCGGCGCGGCGCAGTTGATCGGCCCTGCGAAGCGCGCGTCGTTCGCGGCCTGCATGATGATCGCGACCAGATCATCGCGATGGATCCACGGCATGTACTGCTTGCCCGAGCCGAGCGGACCGCCGAGCCCGAGCGCAAACGCAGGCAGCATCGCGGCCAGCGCACCGCCGTCAGCAGAGAGCACGATCCCAATACGCAGCAGCACGACGCGCGCGCCCCACGCCTGCGCCGCAAGCGCCGCACGCTCCCAGTCCACACACAGCTCAGCGAGAAAGCCCGACCCCACAGGGCTGTCCTCCTCGCGGACGAGATCCGCCGAATCGCCGTAATAACCGACAGCGCTACCAGAGATCACCACACGCGGTGGTCGCGCAGCCGCACGACATGCAGCCATCAGCTGCTGCGTCAGTTGCACGCGACTCTCGCGCAACGCGCGCTTGCGCGCATCGGTCCACGCGCCGCCGAGCACGCTCTCGCCTGCGAGGTTCACCACCACGTCCACGCTGCTCAAGCGCCGCGCAAGCTCAGTGTCTGAGCTTGCGATCGCACACAGCTGCACGCGCGAGCCGAGTCGCTGCCGCGCGCGATGCACATCGCGAACCCACGCCGTGACCTCGTGTTCTTGACCGAGCAGGCTTTGAATCAGCGCCCGACCGACCAAGCCCGTCGCGCCCGTTACGAAGAAATGCATGCGCCACCGTCTTCCCATCGGCGACACCGAGCATTCCGTGCGCGTCCTCGTTCAAGGAGCACAGAGTCAACGCCGTCCGAAAAAGCAATCAGCTCGTACCAGACCTCGGACCCAGCGGCGCACAGTCAAGGTCTCGCTGTCAGTTACACGTAGCCCATAAGTGGGACCCCTAAGAATTCTCTGCCTGGGTTCTCTCGGCGCAGGTGCAACAAAGTGTCGGAGTAGGTCATATTTGTGAAGACATGGCAGCGTACGCCTTCGACGATTTCATTTTTGACGACATTCGCTATCAGCTGACCCGCGCGGGGACTCAACTTAAGGCCGACACGCAGGTCTTGGAGCTGCTCTCGTACCTGCTCAAAAACCCAGGCCGAGTCGTCTCGAAGGAAGAGCTCATCGAGGAGATTTGGCAGGGGCGCACACTCGGCGACAACGTCATCAGCGTGTGCGTTGCCAAGCTCCGCAAGGTGTTGGGCGGCGCGGGCAATCGCTGCGTCGGCAACGTGTACGGCCGCGGCTATCGCTTCATGCGCACTGTCACGATGAGTGAGTCGGCGAGCATGCCGCCGACCGCGCCCCCCGTGGCGCGTCCGAGTCAAGGTGCCCCTGACGCCGACCCACAGTTCCTCGGTCGCAGCGATATCTTGCAGCAGCTGGCGCAGCAGCTGGCACGCACGCGCGAGGGTCGCGGTCGCGTGTGTGCGTTGCTCGGCGAGGCGGGCATCGGCAAGACGCGCGTCGCAGAAGAGCTCGAGACGCGTGCGCGCGCGCTCGGTGTGAGCGTGGCGTGGGGTCAGTGTCATCCGTTCGGCGATCTGCCACCGCTCTGGCCGTTCTTGCAGGTCGTACGCACGTGGGGTGTGCCGCTGCCAGCGGCAGCCACTGGCGCTCACCGCGCAGTCCAAGACGAGGCTGACGCCAGCGACGAACGCGCAGGCGGTTGGAGCAGCAACGAAAGCGACGCTTGGCAACAGAGCGTGTTGTTCATCACCGAGACCGTCGCGAAGATGTGCGCGATCGAGCCGCGCTTGATCGTGCTGGAAGACGTGCACTGGGCGGACGCTGCGACTTTGCGGCTGCTCGCTCACCTGGTGAAGCAAGTCGGCCAGCTGCCGCTGATGCTCGTGCTGACCGTGCGCGACACGCAAATGCCCAAAGACGAGCGCACACGCCGCTCGCTCGACTACGTGCTCGGCCACCGCGATTGCACGCGCTTTAGACTGGAGCGCCTGTCGCGCCAGGACGTGCTCGACTACTCGCGCGCGTTGCTCGGAAGCAAGAGCGAGGGCTGGGCCGATGCGGTGTACGAGAAGTCCGAAGGCAATCCCTTCTTCATGATCGAGCTCTTGCGCCCGGTCGCAGATGGGCGAGCGCGTTCCGCGCGCGAGCTGACGCTGTCAGGGCCGGTGCTCGACATCGTTCGTCAGACCCTGAATGACTTGGGTGCGGACTGTCGCAAGGCGCTCTCAGCAGCAGCGGTCATCGGACGCGGCTTCGATCTCGGTCTGCTCGCGGTCGCGACGCAGCTCGATCCCGCCGCGCTGCTCGAGCTGCTCGAGCCCGCGATGACAAGCGATGTGATCGTCCCCGAGCGCGACAGCCACACGCGCTATCGCTTCGGTCACGATCTGATCCGCGAGGCGCTCTACGAAGATCTGCCCAGCATGCAGCGTGTGCGCTTGCACCTGAAGGTCGCAGAAGCGCTCGAGCAGCGCGCGCACGACGATCCGAGCATGGCCATGCCCGAGATCGCACATCACTTGCTCTCTGCGTTGCCTGCCGGCGACGTCAAGCGCGCGGTTGAGTACGCGCAACGCGCGGCGACCATCGCGACGCACGTGGGCGCGTATGCTGATGCCTGTCGTTTGCTCCGGCGCGCGCTCGATGCACTGCAGCTGGAGTCTTCGATCGATCCGCAGGTCAGCTGCGAGCTCTTATACTTGCTCGCCAACACTGAGCGCGCCGCGGGCGAGCCGGCATTCTCGAGCCACCTCGATCAAGCCGTCGCGCTCGCGCGCAGGCATGGCTTCCGGCATATCTTGGTGTCGGCTGCCCAGATGGTGTGCGGACCTCCGGGCGCGATCGCAGCGGACGGCGTCGCGGAGATCTTGGAAGCTGCGCTCGCAGCGTTGCCCGACTCTGCCGTGACGGACCGTGCGATGTTACTCGCGCATCTGTCGTGGACCGCGCCCTACACTTGGCAGCGCGGGAAGGTCGAGCGCTTCCTCCAGGAAGCTGTCGAGCTGGCGGAGAAGCCGAGTGCGAGCGGCGCCGCACGTCGTACTGTGCTGCGCGCACAACTGTATTACGCTGGTGGTCCGGACACGCTGGACGACGTCCAGAACATCTGCCGCCGCATGGAGAGCATGGTCGCGCCGACGCAGCCGCGGCAGCGCGCGCGCTGGGCGCTCGAGCCGCAGATCGCGCGCATCATCGCGCAGCTTCACCAAGGAAACGTGGAGGCTGCCGTACGCGAGACCGATGTGTTCGGGCGCGCCGCGCGCGAGCTGCGACACGCGGAGCTGGTCTGGCACTTCGAGCGCATGCGTGCCGTGTTGCGGATGAATCTCGGCGAGTTCGCGGAAGCGCGCGAATCATTCACCGAGCTCAAGCGCCGCGCCGAGCAGGTGAACCTGCACACGCGCGCTGCGCTCGAGCGTATCGACTGGAGCGAGCTCAACGTTCAGACGTCGAGCGTGCCGCTCGGGAACATCGAGTATGTCAGCGTGCTGCGGCCTCACTTGGAGCAAGGTCCGTTGACCTTTGCGTTCAAAGTGCAGCTCTTGTGCCGGCTCGGGCTGATCACTGAAGCGCGCGCTGTGCTCGAGACCGTGAGCGTGCAGCGCATCATGGATCTGCCGCGTTCGCGCGACTACATCCCGACGCTCGGTCACATCGGGTTCGCGTGCTCGCAGACCGGGATGAAGGAGCTCGGCGAAGCGATCTACAAGCTGCTCTTGCCCTACCCACACCTGTGCATCGCGGCCCTGTCGCTGCATTCGTTTGGGCCAGTTGCGCGCACGCTCGGTGAGATCGCGGCCAACCTGCTCGGGCGCCGCGATGAAGCCGCCGCGCACTTCGAGACCGCGATCAGCGATAGCGAACGCTACGGCATGCGTCCGCAGCTCGCGCGCAGCCGGCTGCAATACGCGCAGCTCTTGAGTCAGGGCGACGCCGCGGAACGCGGACGCGCGCAGCAGTTGCTCGAGCTGTGCCGCAGCGAGGCTGCACGCATGGGCATGGCGCCGCTCGTAGCGGCAGCCGAGCAACTAAACAAGACGTTGTAGATCAGCTCAGCGCAGCTCGATGCGCGCCGCGACGGCGCCGGCCACACGCTCGGCAAGCTCCGCGGCGCTGCCGCTGTCAGCTGCGCACACGATCGTGCGCCCGACGATCGTCCAATCGTCGACCCGCACCTGTGCCGCTTCACCTTCCTGCACCAGCAGATCGAGCGCGAGCACATCCGGAAGATCCGAGAACGTGTTGTGTGCGTCGTTCAAGCGCGCCACGCCGTGGGCCTGCTTCAAGATCAGCCGCGTCGCCGTCGGCGACAGCTTCTTGTGCACGAGCAGCGGCCGCGGATCGTGGGACAGGGCCGCGTAGACGGTGGCTTCCGGAAGATCCACGCCGTAAGCATGACGGATCAGATCCGAGATCGAGCTGCCGCCCAAGCGCGGGTTGACCTCGAGCAGGATGGTCTCGCCGTCGACGAGCCGCAGATCGAAATTCGCAGGCCCTACGCTCAAACCGAGACTGCGACCGAGCGCAGCGATGGCTGCTACAACCGACTGCTCGACTGCAGCTGTGAGCGTCGAAGGCAGCGCATGGCCAGCAGGGCTCACGTAGCCAGACTCGAATTGATCGTCGAGCACGAACGCGCAAGCCAGCTCGTGCTGATAGAAAAAGGCCTCTACGCCGAGCGGGCGGCCTGCGATGAGCTCCTGCACCAGCACGCCCTGCGCGCCCGGTCCGTAAGCGCGGCGCGCGCACGCGAGCGCAGGCGCGAGATCGGTGAGCGAGCGTACGACGGAAACACCGCGACCGCCGCCACCGCGCCGCGGCTTGACGATAGCCGGATAACCGCCGACTTGCTGCACCGCGCGCTCTGCATCGACCAAGTCGTCGACCGGAACGGTCATCGGCACGCGATGCCCCGCTGTCACGAGGCTACGAAAACACTCGAGCTTGTCGCGGCAGCGCAGCGCGGCCTCCGGCGCCAAGCCCGGCAAACCGAGCTCGCGCACCACAGCGCTGACCGCCGGCACGGCCACATCGCTCGCCGCGGTCACCACACCCGACACCTGCAACCCTCGCGCGATCTCTACGACCTGCGCTACATCCGCGATGTCGACAACGCGCGCGATGTCAGCAAGCGCGAGACCTGGCGCGTGCGGTGAGCCATCGATCACGGCTACCTCGGCGTACCTACGAGCAGCCCGGAGAATATCGAGCTGGAACGGTCCCGCTCCGATCAGTAAGAGCCTCGGCTTGGTCGTCACAACCCGCGCGCTCATGCTCATCGCTCATGGTACACCGAGACCTCGCTGAGCGTCTGCAATCCGCCGTGACCCGCTGCACCGCGCTTTCCATACACACACCGCCGAGTGAGCTTCGACTGTGATCGACTACGATCGTATTCGCGACTTCTACGACCAGCACCGCACCGAACAAACGAGCGATCCTGACTTCCTGCGTGGAACGATCGAAGTGTCCACAGGCATCGTGCGCTTTCGCAATCGCGCCGAAGCGCGCCATCTAGAACGCGTGCTCAAGGTGGAAGCTAGCCAACGCGTGCTCGACTTGGGCGCGGGCACCGGTCGCTGGTCGATCTTCTTCGCCGAGCGCGGCGCGCGCGTCACGAGCGTGGAGCTCGCACCCAGCTTGGCAGAGAGCGCGCGCACCAATGCAGCTGAGCGCGGCTTAGAGATCGACTGCCGCGTCGGCACGATCCTGGATCCTCCGCTCTTGCCGTCGGAGCGCTTCGACATGCTGCACATCGGCAATGTGCTCGTGTACATCGACGACGCCGATCTCGAGCAAGTTCGCACGGTGGTGAGCGCGCACAGTAAGCCCGGCTCGCTCTTAGTCGTACGCGAGCCGGTCGACCCACGTGGCCCGAGCCAGCAGCAAGAGCAGAACTACGCCGCGATCTTCCGGCGGCCCGAGCGCTACCGCGAGCTGTTCGCGCGTGACTTTCGGCTGCTCTACGAGCGCACCACGGTGAGCCACTTGGTTCCGCGCGGTCGCAACACCCACTCGGTCGTCGCCGGCATGCGCAAGCCGAGCTGGCGCACGCCGCTGGTGGAGCATGTGCTGCCAGTGGTTGGGCACTTCGACTACCACCTCTTGCAGCTCGAGGAGGCGCTGCGCGCGTCCCCTTTGCGCATACTCTTGGGCGACCCCGGCGTAGTCCAACACTTCTACATCTTCGCGCGCAACTATCGTTAGTGGTCGGCAGGGCCGTTGCCTTGGCGCGTGCGGAGTGCCACAAGGGAGCGCAGCGAGGACCCTCCTGCCCACCCGAACGACCAAGCTCCGCCCGCACGACAGCTTGAGCGACCAGCAAATCGTGCTGGCTGCGCTGGAGCTGGTGCGAAAACACGGCGCGGAAAAGCTCAGCATGCGCCAGCTGGCTAAGCACTTCGGTGTGACGCCGATGGCGATCTATCACTACTTCGAGAACAAGGAGTCGCTGTTCGAGCGCCTGGGAGATGCGGTGCTCGCGCGCATCCCGCGCCCGGCGCCTTCGGGTCTGCACTGGCGGCAAGAGCTGATCGCGTGCGCGCTCTGCGGCTGGCAGCTGCTCTCGGAATACCCCGGCTTGAGCGCGTACATCATCCAGCGCCCACCGACCCAGCAGCTGCAGGAGCTCACGAGCTACGGCGTGTCTGTGCTGGTCGCGGCAGGCTTCGATGTGGCATCCGCTTATCCGGCGATCGTCACCAGCAACGCGTACATGTTCGGCACGATCGGAATGCTCGCGCACACCGAGCGCGGCGGGAAGAAACCGAAGAAGTCAGTGGTCCAACCGCAGCTGACGCAAGCCCAAGTGCGCGCACTGGTGGAGTGGGGGCTCGACGCGTTGATGGACGGCTTGAGCCTGAAGCTCAGAGCACCCAAACGCGCGAACCTAGAGCGCCTAAAGCGCCCGCGCCGAGCGTCGACGCGGGGTTAGTCCCTACGCCTTATTACGGAGCAGGAGGCGGCTCTGGGGGCATGCTCGCGATGCGCTTGAGAATCGACTGATCGATGTCGTCGATCACGATGCTGAACACATCTTTGCGCGGATAGTAGTAGCCCCAAAAGAAGCACATCTCCTGCCGCGCCGACTCGCCCCAAGTCAGCGCCGCGTCGCTGGTGTTGTTCCACGCGCATTGCAGAAGAAAGCCGCCGTCCTTCGGCACGCTCACGTGCGGGGTGAGCGCAGTGGATTCAGGCGCCTCCCAGTCGAACGCCTTGGGCGCGTACAGATCCATCACGGGTGTTTGCTCGGGCGATGCCAGCGCGACATGCACGTTCGTACCGTGCGCGTGCGTGTGGCCGGTGATCGCGAAGAACTTCACGTCGTCCATGCCTGCAGGCAGCTTCAAGAACTTTGGCCCGGTCTCCATCATGCTGCGCGGCGGCACGTTGATGTCCGCGGTACCGATCAGCATCACGGCGGCGGGCTGCAGCTCTGCGCCCGCGGCGGCTGCGAATAGATCGCTCGTGGCTTCGATGTCGATCGGAGCGTCGGTGGTGTTGATGTAGTGCATCTCTAGGTGCAGCACGTGCCCAGGATTCAAGCGATAACCCAGGCCTTCAGGCAGCTCGACGTGGTCGTCGTGAGCCTGCGTGATGGTCAGCGGCGCGCCTGTGACTGCACCGCCGAAGCCCTGACAGCGCGTGAGGTTTTGTTCCGGCGCTGCAGGATCGTTCAGCGCGGTGAGGATGAAGTGGTGCGAGCCAGCGCTGAGCTTGTTGTGCAATCTGACGATGTCCACCGGCTCGGTGTTCGACAGTCGGATCTGCACGCATTGTGTGTCTTCGGCTCCGGGCGCGACCTGGGGGACTTTGATAGCCACGCTCGCGGTCGGCGCGGATTCTGCCGCCATTGGCTGCATCGTTGGCACCGTTGGCACCGTTGGCACCGTTGGCACCGTGGTGGGCGGGGTCGCCACCGTTGTGCTCGAGGCAGGTTGCGTGGTCTGTGCGGCCGCACCTGCTGCGGGTTGCGTGGTCTTAGCTGGCGCGGCGCTGCCGGGTGGCGTTGTGGCTTGCGGTGCGACGGGAGCGGCGCTACCTGGGACTGCAGCAGCCCGCTCAGGCGGTACGCTCGTATTATCCGCGCCAGCGCACGCAGCGAGCAGCACCGACGCTGCTACGCCAACGAATGACGCAAGCTCAACCAAACCACGCGTGCGTTCCATCATCGAGACTCCTAACCAGCTACCTTACGGCGTATAGCTGTGTAGGAGATGTTGCTCGCATTTTCAACCGCCGTATAGGCACAGACGCGCGAGCGGCTCGAGCACCTGGCGGTCCAGCGCATCCAGCTGGGCCCGCAGCTCGGGTAGACGACGCAGGGGGCTTTCGGAGTCGAAACGCGACCTGTTTAGCGCACTTACCACTCAGATCAAACCTCCTGGGGCGGTCGTGAGCGTGAGCGACGGCCACGCTCACGTGTATTGAGACCAAGCCGGTCGTTCCCAGTATCTCCCGTATCCCGGCTGTACAGCGTAGACCGCCGCATCACCAAGAGCAGCGCGAGAAACAGCTGCCCGTTGAGATCGAACAGCGGCAAAAACACACCTGCACGACGGGCCGCGATGATGTTGGTGTCGGCTTGCTGCGCCGCGCGTGGCTTTGGATGACGCGATTGCCGCCGATCGACTCGGCCACGGCCGCGGTCACCCGAAACTGAAGCTCTCTTGGGATGCGCGGTAAGCCTCGAGCATGCGCCCACGGAAGTGCCGGATGATCGCAGCCAGGAGCGGCAAGAGGCCGCACAGCACGAAGAACAGCTGTGCGTCGTAGAACAGCATGATCAGCGCCGCGCCGATCATTGAGCCGAGCTGCACGGTGCCCACGAACGCCACGTCTTTGACGCCTACGGTACCGACGCGCTGACGCTGGAAGAAGCCGAGCGGCTGGGCGAGCAGATGCGTGAGCATCGCACCTCGCAAGTCGTGGATCACCACCTCGCCCAGCTCGAGCACCCACAGCACGCGGAACTGAAACACGATCACCGTCGAGCGCACGAGCGCAGCAAAAGCCCCGCCGCTCCCAGCAGCGTACCGTGTGCATCACCTGCCGCGATGGGTCCGCTCAAGATCGCAGCAGTCGTCCAGCCGAGCGCCGGAAATTGCATCGCCCGCAAGAGCACCATCGCAAGCAAACCATTGCGCTTGCGCGCATACGAGAGGGTCGATGGAAACGACGGCGACACCGAGGCCGCGTGCAGCGAGATTTCGTCTCTAATACAAGACGGCATACTCCGTTTACGCTCTGTCAGCCGGTTTCGCAGCCGAAGCTGATCTTCGTCCAGCGCAGCCAGTGCTCCGCTTCCTCAGGCTCTGGGCTAGGTTCGCTGGCCGCCGACTGCTGCAGCTGATTCGCTGGCTCGAGCGTGGCGAAGCCCAGCCGCAGGGCCAGGTCATCGAGCGCGAGCTGAGTGTCCAATGGGTACGCCATACGTGGCCTCCTGTCGCCAGGACCGTCTTGTATCATGGACGGTTGTCTTGGCGCTAGGGGCCACGGCCTGGTCAGCCTGCGGCGTCGCGGCGCAGCGCGGCAATCGCCTGCGCGTAGTCGGGTGCGTTGTACACGGCGCTACCTGCGACGAGCACATCCGCGCCGGCCTCAACGACCTGCTTGGCGATCCCCGGCTTGACGCCACCATCGACTTCGAGGTCGATGTCGTAGCCACCGTCGTCGATCATCTTGCGCAATGCCGCGAGCTTAGACAGCGCGCTCGGAATGAACGACTGTCCACCGAAACCAGGATTCACGCTCATCACCAGCACGAGATCGAGGTCCGGCAGGATGTGCCGCAGCTGCTCTTCAGTCGTGTGCGGATTGAGGGAGACGCCCGCGCGCTTGCCCAGCGCGCGGATCTGCTGCAGCGCGCGATGCAGATGCACGCACGCTTCGAGGTGAACCGTGATGATGTCCGCACCCGCTTGCGCGAACGCTTCGATGTAGCGCTCTGGCTCCACGATCATCAGATGGACATCGACGACCGCAGGTGTCGCGCGACGCACCGCTTCGACCACGAGCGGACCAATCGTGATGTTCGGGACGAAGCGTCCATCCATGACATCCACGTGGATCCACTCTGCGGACGCTGCGTGTGCGGCTTTTACTTCTTCACCGAGCCGCGTGAAGTCAGCGGACAAAATGGACGGCGAGATGCGGACAGGTTTTCGAGAGCGAGACATCGCGCGCAGCTAAGCGCCGGTGTGAATCTGTGTCAATGGGTGCGCGTATATCATACAAACGAAACCTCAATACCTGGTGTGGTCAGCCACGCAGCTTCAGAGTAGGCGTAACTCTGTGTTGCTTGACGACCCCAATCGACCGTGACCACAATCGTCTACGGCATTGCTGCAGGCCTTTTGCTTGTTGTGGCGTCGTTTTTAACCCGTGCCGCCCACGTCTTCTCGCGCAATGGCAGATCACCGCTACCGTGTCATCAAGCGCCTTGAAGCGGGCGGGATGGCGGAGGTGTATCTCGGTGAAGCCTCCAGCCTCGAGGGCTTCAAGAAGCGGGTAGCGATCAAGCGCGTCCTGCCGCATCTCGCGCAAAACGAGAATTTCATACAGATGTTTCTGGATGAAGCGCGGCTGTCGGCGCGCTTGAGTCACGCGAACATCGTTTCAGTCTTCGACATCAGCGCCCGCGACGACACGTA
>Ga0114940_10000041_pt1 | contig 85565 bp, 59 predicted proteins | sample ColdCreekSource_FD_87195 | JGI IMG/M metagenome (GOLD analysis project Ga0114940, IMG submission 87195) | Groundwater microbial communities from Cold Creek, Nevada to study Microbial Dark Matter (Phase II) - Cold Creek Source | ecosystem: Environmental > Aquatic > Deep subsurface > Groundwater ...
CGCGACCTACGCGATGAACCTCGCTACACGCTCCGTTCACCCTCTGGACCCAATTCCAAAATCTCCCCGGCTCCTAAACTCCCTGTTCATTCTCTTGTTTCGCGCTCCGTTTCGCGCGGTTGCTTTTCGGTCTGCAAAAGCACCAACTTCATTGCGAAACTTGCGACAATGGTCAGCCGTCGCCGTCAACATCAACGATATGACTGGGCTCGCTCGAGTTGATATGCTCGCATCAGCGATGAACGAGAGATGACAGATCAGAGCAGACCCGCATGGCTAGCGCTCTGGCCGCTGTACTTGCTGCTCGTCGAATACCTAGCGATCAGCGTCTCCTTCGACGCCAAGCCGCTGCTCGAGGCGACCGGAGCCGCCAAAAACCTCGGCTACCTTGGCATCCTCGCACCCGGCTTCGTAGTGATCGCCACGATCACCTACGTGCTGCTCGGTCCGGCCCTCCGCCGCGAGCTTCTGCAGCTGCTGCGCGCGGAAGCGCTGTTCGGCAAGCGTAAATGCACCGCCCTCGCCGTCAACCTACTCTGTTTCGCCGCGCTGTTCTGGCTCACATCACAGCTCCTCGCGATCGCAGCGCGCGCGCAAGCGCCGAGCCCGCTGCTGCTGGCTGCGTACTTGCTGCTGGCAGCGGCATGCGCGCTCGCACTGCTCTGGGCGGCACTACCCCAACCCGCGTGGAAACAGCTCGGCCCGCGCGCGGGACAAGCGCTCGGTGCCGGCCTCCTGGTCGGCGCATTGGCCTGGGGCGCCGGTGTCGCGAGCGGTTTGCTCTGGCAGCACATGCAGCGCGTGACGCTGTACCTCGTGTTCAGCTTGATGCTGCCGTTCTCCGACCGCCTGGCGTTCGCGCCAAACGAAGCGTTGATCGGCACGGAAGAGTTTCTGGTCGAAGTCGCGCCCGAGTGCTCCGGCATCGAGGGCATCGGCCTCATCACCGTGGTGATGGGCGTGTTCCTGTGGAGCGCGCGCGAGCGCCTGCGCTTCCCACGTGCGCTCTGGCTTTTGCCCACAGCGATCGGCCTGGTGTTCTTCTTCAACGCGGTCCGGATCGCCCTCTTGATCGCGGTCGGCGTGTACGTGTCACCCGACGTGGCGCTCTCGGGTTTTCACTCGAAAGCGGGCTGGCTGTTCTTCTGCGCGATCGCGCTCGGGCTGATCGCGCTGGCGCAACGCGCGCGCTGGCTGCTGCGCCCCGAGCTCTCGCAGCCGACAGCAGCAGACGCCGAGCCGACCTGGAACGCCACCGCGACCTACTTGATGCCATTGCTCACGTTGATCGCGACCTCGCTCGTCAGCGCACTGTTCGCGTACGGCGCCTTTGATCGCTACTACGCCCTGCGCATCCTGACAGTCGGTCTCGTGCTCTACAGTCAACGCAAGCATCTGCCTCCATTGCGCTGGCCACCCTCCTATCACGCCCCCGCGATCGGCCTCGCCGTCTTCGCGCTTTGGCTGTGGCTGGTGCCTCGCGGCGCGGAGTCCGATGCGCAGCTACTTCGGCAGCAGGTCGAGGCACTGGGACCACCCTGGCGTGCCCTGTGGCTCGCATCACGTGTGCTCGGTGCCACGCTGATCGTGCCCATCGCCGAGGAGCTGGCGTTTCGCGGCTACTTGCTGCGGCGCCTGATCGCATCCGACTTCAGCGAGGTCGACAAGCGCAGGCTCACACCGGTCGCGCTGCTCGGCTCGTCCCTGGCGTTTGGCGCGTTGCATCCGGGCGCCCTGCTCGCAGCTTGCCTCGCGAGCGCGGCGTACGCGCTCGCTCAGGCAGCCCGCGGCCGCACCGGCGACGCGATCGTCGCGCACGCGCTGACCAACGGCTGCATCGCCGCGTACGTGCTGAGCGCGGACGCCTACTGGTTATGGCTGTGATCAGCTAGAGGCCACGACCAACAGGCACGCAAACAGCTGCAGCCCGAACACGCCCGTGATCCACTTCGCATCCACCGGGCTCATCGAGGGCGGCAGGATCGGCTCCCACACGAGCTGTATCTGTTGCCCATCGCGCGCGCCTTCGCGTGGCCAGAACGAGCGCGCGATACGCTGCGATCCGTAGGCCAAGGCGATGCCCGCGACCAGATCGATGCCGTAGTGCCAGCGCAAAAACACCGTGGAAATCAGGATGTTGCCGACCCAAACCCAGGTCGCGCGATAACACCAGCGGAACGGCCATGTGCGCCGGTAGCGATGCGCGTGCAACCCCATCAGCACGGACACGGCCGTGTGCAGCGAGGGAAAGATGTCGTACTGGGCGCCGCCCGCCTTGACCGCTTGCTCGACGCGCTGCCACCACATGCCGCCGACGAGGGCACGGTCGAAGTGTAGCTCGGGACAGGCGTATGGCCCAGCGCCGGGCACGAACGTGTAGCCCACGTGGCCGATCGAAAACACCAGCGCAGTTGCGAGCAGCAGCTCATAGCGGCGCTGACCTTGGTCGAATAACAGCGCCCCCACTACGAACAGCCCGAGCAACACGTAGTACGAATAGTAAAAGAACCCGAACCATTCGACGCTGGCGCGATTCACAAACGGCTCTAGCCAAACGGCGGGCGTCTTGCCGAACAAAAAGTTATCGATCCCGAGCAGCTCCGGATCGAGCAGCTTCGAATTCAGCGCTGGCAGGAGCGGCCCGAGCGCGAAGTACGAAGCACCGATGCTACAGAACATGCTGCTGCGATAGAGCAGCGCGCGCAGCGGGCGTTCTTTGATCAGCTGGCCACGCGTGAGCAGCAGCGCGGACGCGGCGCAGCCCAAGAGCGTGAGGATCGGCCCGCGAGCCGCCTCGCTACCTGGCCCGCTGACGCGGACGATTGCGAGCAAGCTCAGCCAACCCAACATCGTCAGCAGAGCGATGTCCTGTAACGCCAGGTTTTTCAGGCACGTGCGTACCACCTGCCAAGGCGTGCGCCGCGGCGTGGCATAAGGAACGACATCAGAACTAAGCGGAGTAAGTGACCGTTGCGTCATGACTGCATCAGCGGTTAGGACTTTTTCCTTTATCCACGTTGGCAGAAGTTGGCCAGTACCTTTTTCCGGTCGGCCGAAGTCTGAGCCGGTTGGGGGACATTTTCCACAAGCATTCCCCTGTCCCAGGCGGCTTCCAAGCGGGCCGACGCATCCCACACCGCAACCCACGTACAGGGGATATCCTACCGCTCCGCACGGCACTGGCCAGATCGCGGACGCCGATTCCGTTGCAGCGGTGAGAGCGCGCGCTGCAGCCAGCTGCGGCGTAGCACACTTGCCAATCAGCGCGGCGTACTACGCCCCCTCGCGACGATCGCCAATGACGCAGCTGTGTGTTGTGGAACCGCTTAACAGTCAAACCCGTTGACGTGTGACACGCGCGTGTCTCTCACGCCGCGCTGAGCTGCAGCAGAATATTTAGTGCTCCAAGTCTTTGCGTGTGCATGCTCGCCAACCCACAAAAGTGTCACAATCGCCTACGCGCGCGCTCGCATTCGTTTCGATTGACTATCAAACGTACGGACATCAGCGCGCAAGCATGCAGACGCATCGCTATTCTGAGTTAGCCGTACACCGGTGCGAGCTGGCCAACGCTACGCAACGGATCCGGTTAGCTTCCAGCAAGCGCGCACTGTCATGTGGTGTTCGCGACTGAACATTCACTTGTTACTTTCAGCAAGCGCATCACACAGTGCACTCTTCTAGTTTGCGAAGCGACGTACGCATGACGGAGCAGATCGAAGACGACGGGGAAGTGGCGCTTACATCCTGGCTGGAGGCCGAACAGAGCGGCGTACAAAGCGCGCCCACGCTGATCGATGAGCCGGCGCTCTCGCGTATCCTCGCCGCACTGCATACGCACACGGGCATCGACTTCGATCGCTACAAAGCAGCGACTGCGACGCGCCGCATCGAGCGGCGCATGCGCGAGCTGAACATTCAAGACGCACACGCGTACGCGGAACACGTGCTGGACGACGTCTACGAGGCCAGGGCGCTCAGCCGTACCATTCTAGTGGGCGTTACGCGCTTCCTGCGCGACCCAGGTGCGATCGGCGCGCTGCGCGCCTCAGCGATGCCGCGGCTCGCGCAGCAAGCGCGGGTCAAGCAGCTGCGCGTGTGGGTGGCCGCTTGTTCGACTGGCGAAGAGGCCTACTCGATCGCGATGCTACTGCAAGAAGCGCTCGACGCCCTGCCCGAACATATGGGCTTCAAGCTGTTCGCGACCGACATCGACGCCGCCGCGATCGAACAGGCGAGCAGCGGTGAGTTTGATCCTGAGCAGCTGGAACACCTGCCCGACTACTTACGCGATCGGCATTTCACGCGCCGCGGAGCTCGCTACGTCGTGAACAAACGCCTGCGCGAAAGACTCTTGTTTTCGCGCCACGACATCGCGCAGGACCCACCGTTCTCGCATCTCGACCTCGTCTCCTGCCGCAACCTGCTGATCTACTTCAAGCCAAACGTTCAAGCGCACGTGCTCCGGCTGTTGTCAGCCGCGCTCAACGACGATGGTTTGTTGTGGCTGGGTGCGAGCGAGAGCCTCGGAGAGCGCGCCGATCTGTTCAAGGCCCTAGACGCGCGCTGGCGCGTATTCACTGCACGTCCGCACCGCAAGCGCGACCCCGTGTTGATGACCACGAGTCGCGCAGCTCAGACCACCGAGGCAGCGCGACGCATGAAGAAGGACGATCTCAGCCTGCTGCTCCAAGCGATCCACAAGATCTACGTTCCACCGTGCCTTGTGATCGACAGACACTATCGCTTGCTCTATCGCTTCGGCGATCTCGACGCGCTTTTGCGCCTACCGACTGGCGCGGTGAGCTTAGACGTCCGCGATCTCTTGCCTGAAGAGCTCAGCGCGTTGATCACCGCGCTCTTGGGCAGAGCACGCCAAGGCGGCGACATCGTGTACCGCGATCTCACCGCGACCACCGATCAAGGCACGCGTCGCTTCGACCTGCGCGCGTGCCCACTCACACTGCCCGACCACGGCAACTTGATCGCGCTGTTCTTCGAGGGCTTGGCGAGTGTGCAGGCGTCGCCCGAGACGATGCTCGGCGATGCCACGTCGCAGCAGCCATACCAAGAACGGCCCGGCACGCGCGACCGCATGGACTTCTTGGAGACTGAGCTGCGTCAGACACGCGAGAGCTTGCAAGCGACGATCGAAGAGCTCGAGTCGAGCAACGAAGAAATGCAGGCCACGAACGAGGAGCTGATCGCCGCCAACGAAGAGCTTCAGTCGACTAACGAAGAGCTACAGTCAGTCAACGATCAGCTGCACGTCGACAGCTCCGAGAATGGCGAGAAGGTCAACGAGCTGAACGTGGTCAATGGCGACATGGAGCAGCTGCTCGCAAACCTAGATGTGGGCTTGGTGCTGCTCGACGAGAAGCTGGTGATCCGGCGCTTCAATCCGACCGCGACCTTGCACTTCAACTTGCTACCGCAGGACGTCGGCAGGTCACTTACGCACTTGTCGCACCGCCTGCGCTACGAGAAACTCGTCGAAGAATGTCAGCGCGCACTGCGCGAGCCGCTCCCACCCCGCTGGCAGTCCGTTGAGACTACCGACGGGCGCCGGCTCCAGATCCAGTTGCGCGGCTTTGAAGCCACCAGCTCGACACCCACCGCCGCCGTCAGCCGCAACCTCGTGATCGCAGTCGTGGCCTCGCCAAACCCCTGAAGAACGCAGAGGAACGCGCTGCCTGCGCCAAAACACACATTCTGGCCACACCACCGCTAGCTAAAACTAAATAGCCTCAAACCTAGCTGGAACAGGGCAAGTGAGATCTAAGTCACACAGTAAAAGTGTGTTTCCTTTTGAAAGATCAACGCGTTGCCAGCAGAATATTCTTTGGAGCTCGCACTGGCGAGCCTGAGCGCTTCATGAGAAGAGCGAAGTTGCAACCTGTCAGCGCGCACGTGATCGTCGGTCGCATCCTCGTGGTGGAGCCTGATCCGGCTACGCGCCACCAGGTGCGGCGCGTGCTCCAGGGTGCAGGCGCGATCGTCGACATGGCCAGCTCGCATCGTCAGGCCGTGTCTCGCATGCTGTTGCACCAATACACTGCGGTATTCACCGCGACGGTGCTGCATGGTGCGAGCAGCACCTCGCTGATCGAAGATTGCCGGCGGCTCGGACAGAGCAGCCCGTTCGTGCTGCTGAGCGATGATCCGTACTTCGAGCGTTCGCCCGAGGCGCCGGACGATCTGCTGATGGGTGTGCTGAGCAAGCCGCTCGACGAGACCGAGCTGTTGGAGCTGGCCGTGAGTGCGGTCGCCGTCGGCAAGCAGCGCAGACCGCCGAGCATCGCACCCCCGAACGATTCGCAGCGCGGGCTCGCGCTGGTGCTCGACGACAATCCCGGCGACGTGGAGTTCGCGCGCATCGTGCTCGAAGGCATGGGCTACGAGCCCGGCAGCATCATCGAAGCGCGACGCGTCCAAGACGCGCTCGAGCTGGTCGGACAGCGCCACTTCGCAGTGGCAGTGGTGGATCTGAGCCTGCCCGATGCTTCGGGCCTCGACGTGATACGACAGCTGTACACGTCGAACCCGCACCTGCCGATCGTCGTGGCCTCGGGTGCGTCACGCGATGTGTGTGAGCAGGCGTTGGCCTGCGGCGCGCAAGAGATCGCGAGCAAAGACAGCTTGATGCAGGAGCTGCCCGGCGCGATCAAGCGCGCGCTGCTCAGGAAGTCTGCAGACCACGATGTGCGTTATCGCGCGACCCACGACGCGATGACCTCACTCTACAACCGCGCGCACTTCACCGAAGTGCTCGATCGCGCGGTCGCGCGCATGCGCCGACACTCGACGAGCTGCGCGGTGATCTACATCGACTTGGACGGCTTCAAGCCGATCAACGACAAGTACGGTCACGCCTCTGGCGACGAAGCGCTCAAAGCGATCGGTACGCGGCTCATGCAGTCACTACGCGACTGCGACTGCGCGGCGCGGCTCGGTGGCGACGAGTTCGCAGTGCTCGTAGAAGATGTCTACGATCGCACGGCGGTACGTCCGGTCGCTCAGCGTATCCTGCGCACGCTCGCCGAGCCGTTCATCCTGAGCAACGGCCAAGCGGTGCGCGTGTCGGGCAGCCTCGGCGTCGCCATGTGCCCGGTCTCCGGCAACAACGCACTCGACCTGATGGACGCAGCGGACTCCGCGATGTTCGTCGCCAAAGACGCGGGCGGCAACCAGTTCTGCTTCGCTGCTGATCTCGCGCCCGTGCCGCACGACTCGCGCAACCGCCTGTCGGTCGACCTCAAAGAGGCGGTCGCCAACGCAGATTTCTATGTGTTGTTCCAGCCGCAAGTCGATCTGAAGACCCACGGCATCACCGGCCTCGAAGCGCTGCTCCGCTGGCGCCGGCGCAACGGACCGCGCGTCGGCCCCGACGTGTTCGTGCCGCTGCTCGAGCAGTCGGGGATGATCGTCGATGTGGGTGCTTGGGTGCTGCGTGAAGCTGTCAGCAGCGCGACGCTCTGGTCGATCAGGCACAAGCGGCGCGTGCGCGTCGCGGTCAACGTCTCGCCGCAGCAGCTGGAGCAGCCAGGCTTCGCGATGTACGTGCAGCAAGTGCTGAAAGACGCGCGGCTCGCGCCCGAGCTGCTCGAGCTGGAGATCACCGAGACCGTGCTGATGCGTGACACCGGGATGATCCAGCGCACCTTGTCGGAGCTGCGCGAAGCGGGCGTGCGCATCGTGCTCGACGATTTCGGCACCGGCTACGCGTCGCTCAGCTATCTGCGGCGCTATCGCGTCGATGGCTTGAAGATCGATCGTACGTTCATCGAGCCGCTGTGCGAGGAGCAAAGCGCGCGCGTGTTGGTCGGCGGCATCATCGATCTCGCCCACCAGCTCGAGCTCGAGGTGGTCGCCGAAGGCGTCGAAAACCTCGACCAAGTCCGCTACTTGCGTGACCGCAGCTGCGACGGCTGCCAAGGCTACCTGTTCGGTCGACCGCATTTCTTGGGCGACACGCGCAGCTCAGGCGTCTGGAACGTGCGCAGCGCAAGCGTGACGAGCGAGTCGGGCGTACAACCAGCCACGCAAGTCTCGACCTCGATCTTGCCGCCCGCCACGCCTGCAAACACCGCCAAGCTCCAAGGCGCGTGAGCGCTACGCAGCTCTCAGCTGCGCGACGAGCTCTGCGGCTTCCGCGAAGTTGAGCGCTGAGACCGCCGTTTGAAATGTCAGGAAGCGCTGCTCGCCCAGCGCGCTGCGCAGGCCGGGTGAGAGCTCGGACACGACGCGCAGCGCGGCTAGATCATTGGCTTGCAGCAGCTCGAGCAGCTGCACGAGCTGACTCTCGCCAGGAGCCTCAGCCGGCGGGCCGGGCTCGGGTGGAATCGATGCGCGCGCTTGCACGCGCTGGATCCAGGGCGTGAGCGCAACCGACAGCTCGCTATAACAGACTCTGAGCGCCTGCAGCAGCGGCAGCGCGACGTCCGCGCCGTCGTCGCGCTTGAGCACGTTGTCGAGCTCACTGGCGTGCCCGAACAGCGCCTTGGCACCCAGCACGCCCGCGCTGCCGCGCAGCTTGTGTACGCGCGAAGCCAGCTCCTTGCGCGCGTCGGGCATCTCGAGCGCCGCGTTGTCAGTGTCTACGATCTCTGCACCATCGCGCAGCAAGCGCTGCATCATCAGCGCGTATTCGACCGCGTCGTAGTCGAGATCGCGCGCGATGTCTCGCACGTCCAAGCCTGACACGCTGGGCCACGCGCGCAGCGCTATCTGCGCGGCTTGGTTGTCGGTCTTGTCGGTCTTGTTGGGCGTCAGCGGAACGGCTGGTGGCCGCACATTGGGCACGTGCTTGCGAATGCAGCGGATCAGCGCAGCCGGCTCGATCGGCTTGGTGAGAAAGTCGTTCATACCAGCGCCGAGCGAGCGCTGCCGCTCGGTGCGCAGCGCGCCCGCGGTCAGACCGATGATCACGAGCTGCTTGAGCTTGAGCTCCGTGCGAATGCGCTGCGTAGTCTCGTTGCCGTCCATCTGCGGCATTTGCACGTCCATCAGCACGGCGTCGTAGAGCGCAGGTGCGCGCCGCAGCTCCGCGAGTGTGCTCGCGCCATCCGCGCAAGTCGTGACCTGCGCGCCCACGTGCTCCAGAATGCGCTTGGCCACGTCGCGGTTGATGTCGCTGTCATCAGTCACGAGCAGCTTCAGCCCTGCCAGCGCGTGGTCAGTGAGCGCTGGTGGCGCTGCAACGTCTTCGCTCACAGCGCTCGGCTGCAAGCTGCTCGTACTGCCGGCTGCGAACGGCAGCACGACCCAGAACTCGCTGCCCTGCCCGAGCTCGCTCTTCACGCCGACGTCACCGCCCATGCTCTCGGTGAGACGTTTTACGATGGAAAGACCGAGACCACTGCCGCCGTAGCGACGCGAGCTGGAGCTGTCCGCTTGCGTGAATGGCGCGAACAGGTGCTCTTGCACGTCCGATGCGATGCCCGGTCCCGTGTCGCGCACTGAAAAACGCAGGCGCACGCGCTCCGGATCTGGATCGCACGAGATGCGCAGCGTGACTTTGCCACGCTCGGTGAATTTGATCGCGTTGCCGACGAGGTTGATCAGGATCTGTCGGCTGCGCGTGTTGTCGCCGCGCACCACTCGGGGCACGTCGCTGTCGACCTGCATGCTGAGATCGAGCCTGGCTGCGGTCGCTTGCGGACCGAAGATACCTTCCAAGTCACGCGCCAGCGCGCGCGGCTCGAAGCTCATCGCTTCCAACGTCAAGCTGCCCGCCTCGATCTTGGCGAGGTCGAGCACATCGGTCAGCAGGTCGAGCAGGCAGCGACCCGCGCCTTGGATCGTTCGCACCTGCTGCTTCTGCTCATCCGCGAGCGCGGTGCGCTCGAGCAGATAGGTCATGCCGATGATCGCGTTTAGCGGCGTGCGGATCTCGTGGCTCATGTTCGTGACGAACTCGGTCTTGGCCGCGTTCGCGGCTTCGGCGGCGACCTTCGCGCGACTGAGCTCCGCAGCAGCCGCTTTGGTCGCGGTGATGTCGACCCCCATGCACACGTACTTCAAGAGCTGCCCGTCCGTGTTGTAGAACGGCGCGATCACCGCATCCAACCAGTACTGCGAGCCGTCCTTGCCCACGTTGCACAGCTCGCCGCGCCACGGCAAGCCACCGCCCAAGGTCTCCCACATCTCGGCCCAAAACGCGTCGCTATGAATGTTGGCGCTGAGCGTGCGCTGGTTCTGCCCGAGCAGCTCGCGCCGCTGGAAGCCGCTGCGCTTGCACAGCTGCTCGTTCACATAACTCAGCCTCCCATCTGGTTGCGCGACGAACACGACCGCCAGGTGATCGACCGTACGCAAAAGCCCTTCGTTCTCGCGCGCCACCGCGGCGAGATTCTCGCGACTCTTGTTCAGATCAGTCACATCGTGCACGACCGCGTAGAAGCCTCTGACCTCGCGATCGACGATATCTGGAATGTAGTTCGTCAACGAGTGGCGCTCGCGCTTGCTCTCCGGGTGCACGATGATGCGCTCGAACTGCTGCGGCTCGCCGCGCAACACGGCTTCCACGTGCGGACGATTGAGCTCGAACATGCGCTCGCCGAGCAAGTCGCGCATGTGCGTACCGCTCAGCGCTTGCGGCTTGACTCCGAACCACTCGAGATAGGCGTGGTTCGCAAAGCCATTGCGTAGATCCGCATGCCAGTAGCCGATCATCGAGGGTAACGCGTCGAGGATGTTCTGCAGGTCGCGACGCGCCGCTTCGAGCGACGCCGTGCGCTCTTGAACCTCGCGCTCCAGTGAGCTGCTGAGCTGCCGCAATCCGCGCTCGCGCGCGCTGCGCTCTTGGATATCGCGATAGGTGAGCGCCATGCCGCGCTTGGCACCAGCTCTGCTGACGACCTGTGCGATCGCGATCGAGACGTCGATCGCCGTGCCATCGCGTCTGCGGCAGCTGGCGTCGAACGGCGCCGGCACGACGCCCTCGGGCTGGGCCAGACCCGCGAGCAGCTCGGCGTAGCGTGGGCTCGTCTCGCCCAGGTGACAGCATGCTTCTACCGGCTGTCCGAGCGCCTCTTGCTCGCTGTACCCGAACAGCTGCTTGGCCGCGTCGTTCCAGCTGACGATCAAACCATCCGCTGCGACGGACACGATCGCATCGCTCGCATTTTCGATCAGCGCGGCGAGCTCCATGCGCTGCTGCGTGACCTGCACGGCGCGCTCGCGTTCCTGCACGAACACGTAGGCCAGCGCGCCGAGCAAGAGCGACAGCACGAAGCCCAGCGCGAACACGCCACTCGACGCGAACATGTGCAGGCCGGTCACAAACGCGGGCAGCGCGTTGACTTCGAGGCGCCAGGTGCGGCCGAACATCGGTCGCTCGAGCCGCGTCGACAAACCTTGCGCGGGCGGGACGTGCGTATCGCCGGAGTTGTAGAAGCTCTGGGGCCGCGTGTTGTCGGAGATGTCGAAGAGGGACAGCCGCAGGCCGCGCTCTGCCACCTTGAGATCCTGCAGGATGTCTTCGGTGATCAGCGGCGCGTAGGCCCAACCGTACACCGCCGCCCTGCGCTGCTCGAAGGTGTCGCGCGGCGCTTGTTCTGAGTAGATCGGCAACATGAACAAGAATGACGCGCGCGGTTTGTGCTCGGCTTGCACGAGCGTAATCGGAGCGCTCAACGCGGCTTCGCCGCTCTCAGCGGAGGTGTCTGCGGCAGCTCTGCGCAGCGGCTCCGAAGCGATGTCCAAGCCGATCGCTTGCAGGTTGGGCTCGCTGGGCTCGACATACTGGATGACGTAACGCTCCCCTTCGCGCGCGGACAGCACACGCAGCGCGAACGTCGGTGCGTCGTCCTGGCGCGCATGGTCGAGGAAGCTCTCGATCTCGGACGGACGCACCCTGCGAATGAAGCCGAAGCCGCGTGCGCCCGGGAACTCGCGTTCGATGTCGCGCGAGCGCGCGTACATCGCGAAGGTGCTCCGTGACAGCTGATCGCCAGCCGCCACGATCGCGCCGCGCGTGCCGCGCAGGCCGTACTCGTACAAACGCACACGCTGGCTGACGGCGGCGACGAGCCGGTCTGCCTCACGCTCGAACTGGGTCTTTGCATAGCGCTGGTTCGCGCTCGCGCGCAGCACTGCCAGCGCGCCAGTGATGAGCAGCCCGATCGCGAACACACCACATGCGACTCCCAGAGGTGTACGCGCCCAACGTACAACCGCATCGCGCCACGAACGCGAGCTGGGAAAATTACTCGCCATCCATACCAGCAGAATCTATCTGCGCGGGTGCTGCCTTGGCAATTCCTTCGACGGCCACGAAACAGACACAGTGTCCACCGGCTCGCTTGGCTGACATCACCGCCCTGCCCGATGCAGCGATCAAGTCCGTCGCGACCGGCTGAAACGCATACCCGCTGAGCGCACGGCCGTTCAGCACGCTGCGCCGGGCTAGCGGCGCGGCGTACACGGTCACGCCGACAGATGCCGTGACATGGCCGGCGATGGGTGAGCGCTGGTGCTGCACGCCCTGCGTGTCCACAGCGGCGATTACATTGTGTGCAACCAACATGGCGCCCGCGCCGTCCGTGTCGGGCAGAATTGCGGCGAACTCAGAGCTGTCGTAACGCGCGAGCAGATCGCTGGCGCGTTGCATGCTGCCGCGCATGACCGATGACAGCGCACGCAGCGCATGCTCCGCCATGGCGGCACCGTGCATGGCCGCGTACGGGCCGAGTTGATCGACCGCGATGCGCAGCACCGCGATCGGCGAGCCCGCACGTGCGGCGCGCGCACATTCCGCCTCCAGCTCACGCTGGAAGTGCTCGCGGGTCGCGAGCCCGGTGAGCGGATCGAGCGCATCGCTCTCGCGCAGCGCGACAGTCAGATCGCGCATGCGCAGCTGCAGCTTCACGCGCGCGCGTAGCACGTGCGATCGCGGCGGTTTTGCGACGAAATCCGCAGCCCCGAGCTCTAGTGCCGTGATCTCGTCTGCTGCGCTGTCGCGCGTCGTCAGGAAGAGGACAGGCACCCCCGCAACAGCGTCGATCTGCTTGAGCTGCGCGCACAGCTCGAAGCCGCTCGGCTCCTTCAGATCGAGTGACAGTAAGATCAGATCGGGGACATGCCGATGTAGCGCGCGCAACGCTTCCGAGCCCGACGTCGCCGAGCTGACATGGCCACAGTCCTCCAGCATGCTCGCGATCTCTGCGATCAAATTGGGGTCGTCATCCACGACAAAAATATTCGCTGCCGCCATCGACTGCCCGAGTCCTCCGGAACAAGCTTCACAAGAAAGTGCGTGGAAATATGGTAACCGCTGCGGTGCCGCCCTTGGCGTTTATGTTACCGGCGGCCTTAGCACCCACACGCACACGCGTGCGAGCACGCTTACCCACGTAGTCGTGACCGTCTACCGTTGCGATGGGTGCCGGAGTGCAGGCGCCTAAGCGATTTGACGGAACTTAGAGCTGTCCGATACCGTGGAAGCCGCATGAGCATCGCTCGTCAGCTCACGTTGGCCATGGTCCTTGTGGCCCTGCTGTCGAGTGCGCTGGTTGGCGTGCTGGTGGACCACCAAATGCGAGAGGTGGTCGAGCCTACAGAGCTCTCGCGCATGCAAAGCGCGATGAGCAGTGAGATCTCGAGCCTGCAGGGTTATGTCAGCAGTCTGCATGCTGACATTCTGAGCGCATTGCGCGCTGCGCCGAGCGACGCTCTTTTGTCAGCACACACGCAAGACCTGCCGCTTCCAGCTGCAGAGCAACAGCGCACGAGTGATCTGTACATGGCACTCTTGTCCGCCAAAACCAACTACCTGCAGCTGCGTCTGATCGCTGCGGACCGCGAGGGGCAAGAGCTGGTACGGGTCGAGCGGGACCGCGCGGGTGAGAGCCTGCGGCGTGTGCCCCAGCTCGCGTTGCAAGCCAAGGGCGACCGTCCGTACGTGCGCGCCGCCTTGGCTCAGCGCGACTCGGAGGTGTACGTCTCGCCCATCGAGCTTCGGCAAGAGCACGCTCAGGTGACTGTCCCACACACACCCGTGCTGCGAGCTGCAGTCAGACACGCGCTAGAGAACGCACCAGCGGTCGAAGGCTTGGTGGTGCTGAGCGTCGATATGGCCCCTGCCCTGCGCCGCTTGCAGGAAGCACTCGATCCGGTCACGCACGCGCTCTATCTTTTCGATCGCGGTGGCAACTTCATGATCCACCCCGAGCCAGGCCGTGCGTTCGGTCGCGACCTCGGTACAGGCGAAGATTTTGTTCGGAGCTTTCCGGGTCACGCTGACTTGCTGAAGCTGAATCGGCCGTGGACGGGCGAGGCGAAAGAGCCTGACGGATCGACCACGCACTTGCTCGCGATCCCGTTCACGCTGGCCGACGGGCCAGAGCTGGTTTTGCTCGCGACCGGCATCTCGACGGCGGGCGCGATCAGCCAAGTTCACAAAAAATCGCTCACTGCAGCTGGGCTCGCGGGTGTTCTAGCCATGCTCGCAGCGCTCCTGATCAGCCGGCTGATCACGCGGCCGCTCGCGCAGATCAGCGAGCTCGCTGAGCGCCATGAGACCACACAAGGCGCTGCGCTGCCGGTCGACGCCTCGGGCGAGCTCGGCAGCATGGCCCGCGCGCTCGCACGCAAGGACGCGCAGCTGCAGGAGCGCGACGCGCTGATCGAACAGGAAGAGCAGCGCTTCCGCCGCGTGTTCGAGTCCGTGCCGCACGCGACGTTGATCGTAAACAGTGAGCAACGCGTCGTGCTCGCGAACGCGCGCGCAGAGGCCGTGTTTGGGTACCCACGCGAGGAGCTGCTCGGAAGTGATCTCAACACATTGATCCCCGAGGCACTGCGGGAGGTACACCGCAAATACTTAGCGGAGTACTTCGACAAGCCCGCCGCGCGCGCCATGGCGATGGGTCGCTCGTTCGAAATTCGCCGCAAAGATGGTGAAACCGCTCACGTCGAGATCGGTCTCGCGCCCATGGTGAGCGCCAGCGGCGGTCAAGAAGTGCTGGCATCGATCGTGGATGTCTCGAACCGCGTGCGCAGCGAGGCCGCCTTGAGGCTCAGCAACCGCGAGCTGGAACAGTTTGCGTACGTAGCATCTCACGACCTACAAGAGCCGCTGCGAATGGTCGCCAACTACACCGAGCTACTGGCGCGGCGCTACGAAGGCAAGCTCGACGAAAAAGCTGATAAATACATCCACTACGCTGTCGACGGTGCGCGCCGCATGCAGAAGCTGATCAGCGATCTGCTGCAATACTCACGCGTCGAGTCGCAGGGCGGCAGCTTTTCGCGGGTCGACCTTAATGTCACATTGAACCAAGTGTTGGACGGCCTACAAGTTGCAATCGGTGAGGCCAGCGCCAAGATCGAGGTAAAGCCACTGCCAGTCGTCTTGGCAGATGCGACTCAGATGCAGCAGCTCTTCCAGAATCTCATCGACAATGCGATAAAGTTTCGCGGTGATAAGCCACCAACGATCGTCGTTTCGGCGAACGACAACGCTACCAACTCCACGAACGTCACGAACGTCACGAACGTCACGAACGATGGGGGGACATCAAAAGACAAAGTACGCATCAGCGTGCAGGACAATGGCATCGGCGTAGACATGCAAAATGCTCATCGAATGTTCGAGATGTTTCAGCGCGGTCAGAGTCGCGAGCGCTTCGCTGGCACAGGTATTGGGCTCGCAGTCAGCAAACGCGTCGTAGAGCGACACGGCGGCAAGATCTGGGTTGAGCCTACGCCCAGCGGCGGATCGACGTTCTGCTTTACGTTGGACGTCGCCGCACCGATCGCACGAAGGAGAGCGTGATGGCACCGATCAAAATCATGCTCGTCGATGACAACGAGGCCGACATCGAGCTCACCAAGAGCACACTCGAAGAAGGCAAAGTCCGCATGGACATCGTCACGGCGGGCGACGGCCAGCACGCGCTCGATCAGCTCGAGGAATCACTCAGCCGCGGCGAGGAGCTACCTGATCTGATCCTGCTGGACCTCAACATGCCGCGCCTCGACGGCCGCGGTTTCCTCAGCAAGATGCGCCAACGCGAAGAGCTCAGGGCCATCCCCGTCGTTGTGCTCACCTCGTCCGACGCAGAGCAAGACATCGTCAAGAGCTACAAGCTCGGCGCCAACTGTTACGTCAACAAGCCCGTCGGCCTCGACGAATTCCAAAAGATCGTCCGCACCGTCGAGCACTTTTGGCTGACCGTCGTGAAGCTCCCCTGAGCCGCCCCCGCCCGCGAAAACCGCCTACCCAGCTGCCCGATCGGGGGTATGTTCGCGGGGTCCGTTTGGCCGGGAGGTGTTGTGATGGCGGCTGTGCTTCGAGAGACGAATCTGTTTGGCCGGGCTGCGATTGCAGTGCAGGAGGCCGGCGTCAAGATCCACACCGCTGTGCGCGAGCTGAAGCGGCGTGAGGATGAAGCGGCCAGCTGGATGCAGCGCTTTATTCTCAAGGAAATCGAGCAGCGTACGCGCACGCGCGATGCGACGTATTGGGATGCGATATTTCCCGGGCTGACACCTGCGGAGCGCGCGGGGCGACGGATCGATCGCATGCTCGTGCGCGGCACTGTGGCGGGCGTAGCGGCCGCTGCAGGCGCGAGCGCGGCCGAGCTGATGTCGATGTGGACGCACGGCGCTGCGACGATCGCAGCGGCTCCGTTGGGCCTGGTCTCGGTGGGCGCGGAGATGCTGTACACGACCGCGCTGCAGATCGATCTCGCGTTCGATCTGGCGTCGATCTACGGCGTGCCGTTTGCACCCGATGACGTGGGCGAGATCTCGACCATGCTCGCGCTCGCGCTGGGCGTCGACTTGGTCAAAGAGCCTACGCGCCACGACCAGCCGGTCGCGATCGCTGGCGAGACCAAGCCGTGGCGAGTGATGCGGCAAATGCAGCGCGACGACTTTTCGCGGCGCGTGGGCCGCGAGCTCATTCAACAGTCAGTGTTACGTCACCTCGTGCCGGTGGCGAGCGTGCTGATCAGCGCCGCCTGGAACCAAGTGGTCCTGCGGCGCTTCGCGGGCGAGGTGCACGCCGCGGTGAAACAGCGGCGCGCGATCGTGGAGGCTTGTCGCGCGGTGCAGCTGGGAGATGCGCACAGCGCGCGTACGATCCTGAACGGCGCCTGGCTGCTCGCGACGGCCGATGGGGAGATCGAGCACCAGGAAGCGGTCGCACTCGCGACGTTGATCGACTCGCTGCCGCTGCCGCAGCGCATCAGCGTCCAAGAACAGAGCTTCCCGGACGCCGGCGACGAAGAGCCCTGGTTCGAAGCGCTGCCGCAACTCGAGCCTGCGGCGCTGGGCGTGCTTTTGAAGGTGCTGGCTTATGTCGCGATCGCTGACGGAACGCTCAGCACGCCCGAGCGTCGCTTCCTCAATCGGCTCAGCAAGCGCTTGGGCACAACTGTAGACCTCGTGGCGATCGAGGAGATGGCAGCGCGCTTGCACACTTTGGACGGTGTGCACGAGCCCGCTGCACCGCCGTCGATCATTCCTGCGCTCGCGTGAGCCTCACGAGCTCTCGTCTGCCAGCGTGATAACGAGGCCCGTGGGTTGATTGGCCTGGCCGCTAAAGGCGTGCACGCGCACCTTCACGCGGCCGGTGAGCCAACGCACCGTGCAGGTGTGCGATTCGCCCGTCTTGATCACGCGATTGCAGTCATTCAGCAGCTCGGCGTAGTCGAGCGTGTGGGTCAGGTGCGTGAGCGGGCGACCGATGTCCTGCGGCAACACGCTGATGTACGCGGCCGCGCGCTTGTTGAAGCGACGAATGTTGAGATCGGTGTCGAGGAACACGATGCCGACGTCGAGCGTCGACAGCAGCTGATCGAGATCTTGCAGATCTCCTGCCCGAGATCCGCGCGCGCCGGGCGCACCAGATCCCGGCGCACGGATGTAGCCATGGCCATGGCGTGACGCGGGCGCTCCGGCTTCGCGCGAAACAGCTTCCAGCGCTGGTCCAAGACATCGAAGTCTTCTGCGCGCGCCCCGAGCGTCTCGCTCGATCCGAGCCACAACAGGCCATCCGAGGTGAGCGCGTTGCTGAGCGTCGTGAGCACACGCTGCTGCACGCGCGGCTTGAGGTAGATCAGCAAGTTGCGGCAGGTGGCCAGATGAGGTTGTGGCGCTCCGACGCCTCGACCGCCAAGCGACCAGAAGGCGTGACACGCACCAGCGTACGAGGTTGTATGACGTACACAGTGCCAGGCTCGAGCAGCGTTTGGTCGGTCGCAGGCACCACCGAGAGCCGCGTATGCTGTCCGAGCAGCCGGCGGAAGCACCGACACCTACGATCAGGGGTCGTTGCGCTTCAGACGTGTCCATCCGTGACTCCGAGTTTACTCCAGGTGGCTTCACGCTCCCATGAGCTCGCGCAAAATCAGCTCGAGCTTGTCGGTCGCGAGTGGCTTCGTCACGTGGCGATCGAAGCCCGATTCGTTGCTGCGCGCAACATCCTTGGGTTGACCGTAGCCTGTGAGCGCGACCAACTTGACGCTGTTCGCAAGCTCTGCGCGCACCCGCTTGGCGAGCTCATAACCGTCCATCCCGGGCAGACCGATGTCGACCAGCGCGACATCGGGGCGCTCCCGCAAGATGGCCTCCAGACCTTCAGGCCCGTCGCTCGCGCTCACCACATCGTGGCCGCGCGTCTGCAGCACGAGCTGCAACATCTCACGCGAGTCGTCCTGGTCTTCGACCAACACGATCGACAGGTGCTCGCGCGGTAGGCTGCGCTCCTCTTGCAGCAGGATGCCCGCGCTGACCGGCAGCGTCGCGGTGAACACTGCGCCGTGGCCTTTGCCATCGCTGTGCGCGACCAGGGTGCCGCCGTGAGCGACGATGATGCGCTGCGAGATGCTGAGCCCGAGACCGAGACCACGCAGCTCCCTCGCGATCGACTGCGGCGCTTGCGCGAACAGCTCGAAAATGCGCGTGAGCTGCTCTGCCTCGATGCCATCGCCGTCGTCTTGCACGGAGATCCCACACATCCCGTCTTGGCGCGTGACCAGGATCGCGACGCGACCGCGCTGATCGCAGTGGCGTAGAGAATTGTTGAGCAGGTTGGTGAAGACCTGCTGCAACCTGGCAGGGTCGCCGAGGATCGGCAGCGGCGTATCCGGTCGATTCCACACCAGCTCTACGCCGCGTTCGCTGAAGCGACCGCGCAGCGCGAGCGCCGCATCGCTCACCGCGTCGCGCAAATCGTACGGGACCTTGGCCAGCTCGAGCTTGTCGGACGTGATGCGCGCGACATCCAGCAAGTCATCGAGGAGGCGCGTCATCTGCCCGCTCTGGCGCTGCACGATCTGCAGCGCTTGTTGATGCTGTGCGTCGTCCAGGCTCTGATTGCTGAGCACTTCGCCCGCAGAACGGATCGCGTGCATAGGTGTACGCAGCTCGTGCGAGACCATGGCCATGAAGCGCTCGCGCATCTGCGCCGCAGACGCTAGCTGGCGTTCGGCGCGCTTGCGCTCGCTGATATCGCGCAGCACCGCACGCGAACGCGCCACGTGGCCGTGCTCGTCGCGCAAGCCAGTTGCGCTGAGCGAAACTTCGAACGTCGTGCTGTCCTTGCGCAGCATCAACATCTCGACATCGCGCAGCTCACCGGTCGCGCGGAACACATCCATGTTGCGCTGGGCCTGGGCCTGTGACTCTTGCGCGTACAGCTGCGTGAAGTGCAGCTTGCGCACCTCGTCCTCGCGATAGCCGAGCTGCGTGCGGATCGTCTGGTTCATCTCCAGCAACATGCCCGTGCGCACGTCGGTCGAAGCCAGCATGTCCGGCGAGTTGTTGAACATGTCGGCCAGCAGGCGCTCGCGCTGCTCCAGCGCGCGCTCGCGACGCTTGCGCTCGCTGATGTCGCGCTCGATCATCGAGTACGCACGCACTCTGCCGTCCGGATCGTACATCGGTGAGCAGGTGCTGGAGACCTCCAGCTCGCTACCGTTTTTGTGCAAGCGCGTCGTTTCGTGTGGATCGCCTGGGGAGGTAGCGCTGAAGACCTCGTCGAGCTCCGGGCGGCGCGACGCCGGCACAACCACGTCGAAGGCTGAGCCTACCACCTCAGCCCCAGAGTACCCGTACAAGTGGCTCGCGGCGTCGTTCCAGACCAGGATCCTGCGCCTGGGATCGAGCGCGATCACCGCGTCGCGACTGCTCTCGACGATCGAGGAGAGCAGCTCGACCTGCTTTTGCGCCTCGCGCAGCGCGCTCAGATCGCGGATCGTCAGCACCACACCGCGGAAGCCTTTGTCGCCGTCGCGCGAATAGGCGCTGATGCGCACCAAGTAGTAGCCGCCATCAGCGGCAGACACGTACTTCTCACTGGTGCTCTGACGGTCGTGACAAGCTGCGATGTCCTTGACCAGCTCGGGATAGTGCAGCGGATGGCGGAAGTTGGTGAGCGGGCGACCCACGTCGTGCGGCAGCAAGTTGAACAGCGTCGACGCCAAGCTCGTGAAGCGGCGAATGTAGAGCTGCTCGTCCAACAGCACGATCGCTTCGCCCGTCGATTCCAGGAGCTGGCGCATGTCGGCGTTGATGTCGCTGACCTCGCGGATCTTGCCCTGATGCTCGACGTTGACTGTGTGCAGCTCTTCGTTGACCGACTGCAGCTCTTCGTTGCTGCTCTGTAGCTCTTCGTTGGCAGCGACCAGCTCTTCGTTGCTGGCCTGCATCTCCTCGTTGCTGGTCTCGAGCTCCTCGACCGTCGCTTGCAGGTTCTCGCGGGCGTTCTCTAGCTGGCTCTCGAGATCGCGCACGCGCTCGTGTGTGATGTCAACCGCAGCGATCGCTGCAGGCTCGGGCTCGACCCGCTCACGTTGTCGCGGAGGATGCAGCAAGATCAGGTAAGCGTGGTTACGCTCGGCCGTGCCGACGTTCGAGATCTCCAAGTCGAAGACCTCTTCCTCCTCGCCCCACTTCAAGCCGTGGAAGCGCACTGTCTGCAGCTGTTTGCTCGCGCGCGCCAGTGCCCCGGCCAGCGGCAAACGCACCTGCTCGGGCACGAGATCGACGAAGTCCTGCGTCGGGCGACGCTTACGCATTTGCAATAGGCGCTCGGAGCCGCCGAAGCAATTGAGCAGCTCGCGCTTACCGTCCAACAAGAACGCTGGCGGCATCACGCGATCGAGCACCGCGTCGTAGTAGCTGAGCAGCCGCTGCTCGCGGCGCGGCGCACCACCACGCTCCCCTTGCGGCGCGGGCGACTGCCGCGTGCTCGGGAGCACCGGAACGCGGCGCGTCGAGCGCACTTTCAGGTAGATGCGATGCGCTTCATCGAGCGGCTCGAAGTCCGACACGCTGGTGCCCAAGCTCTCGCTCGGCCCGAGCATCAGCGCACTCCCCACACGCATGCCGTAGCTCAACGTCGACAGCACGTACGACTGCGCGGGCGGCCGAAAGTAGATCAACATGTTGCGACAGGTCGCGAGGTCCAAGCTCGTGAACGGCGCGCTGCGCAGGATGTTATGATGCGCGAACACAATGCTGTGGCGCAGCGCCTGCACGACTTGCAGCGCACCATCGCTGCGCTCGGCGAAGTAGCGCGTGCGCAGCTCGGGGCCGACCTGGCGCAATGCCTCGTCCGTAAAAATGCCGTGGCCCGCGCGCTCGATCGCACCGCGGTGCACATCCGACGCGAAGATCTTGACCGGCAGCGACGGCCGCGACCTGCGTACCTCCTCGTGCAGCAACATGCCGAGCGAATAGGCTTCCTCGCCAGTCGCGCAGCCAGTGACCCACGCGCGCACGCCGCGGCTGCTGTCGGCTTCGGAGACGAGCCTGGGGATCACCTCGTGCTCGAGCACTCGCCAGGAGTCGGGATCGCGGAAGAACTGCGTGACGCCGATGAGCAGGTCGTGGCCGAGCTGCGAGAGCTCGCTGGGATCGTCGTTCAGACGTGCGACGTACCCCTTGAGTGTGTCGTGCTTTCGCAGGTCGACGCGCCGCTGGATGCGGCGCAGCACGGTCGAGATCTTGTACTGCGAGAAGTCGATGCCGAACGACTCACGCAGCATGGCGAAGATATTGCCGAGGTGGTCGCTCGGCTCGCGGTCGCTGCCTGTCGCTTTGAACGCTCGGCCGGCCAGCGCAGTCGCGAGCCCTTCCGGAGTCATCACGAGGTCTGCCACGTCCGCTTGGATCGCAGCGTTCGGCATCCCGTCGAAGCGAGCGCTGTCGGGATCCTCGACCAACACCACGCCACCCTGCTCGTGCACACGCTTTGCGCCGCGTGAGCCGTCGGAGCCCGTGCCTGAGAGGATCACCACGATCGCGCGGTCGCCGACCTCTTCGGCCAAGCTCGTGAAGAAGCGATCGATCGGCAGGTTGAGCCCGGTCCCAGGCCTGTCGAACAACCACAACCGGCCGTCTTGAATCTCGAGCTCTTTGCCGGGCGGCAGCAGATACACGTGATCGGGCAACACGTGATCGCCGTTGCTGGCGCGCCGAACAGTGAGGTCGGTGTACCGACCCATCAGCTCGTCCATCAGGCTCTTGAAGTCGGGCGACAGGTGCTGGATGACCACGAATGCGAGGCCCGGCGAAGACGGCAGCGCGCGGAACAGGCGCTCCAACGACTCGAGACCTCCGGCAGATGCCCCGATGCCCACGATCGAAAGCTGCGCGGCCTGAGCTTCCTGAGCTGCCGTTGGCGTTGAGCTATCCATAACCTCTGTGTCTCGAAAGGACCGACAGCTACCACGCCATTGCATGGCTCGGGCCACCGCCGTGGAGGTTTGGCACGGCAAAAAAGCCCGTAAATTGCGTGTCGACACCGCACGGCTGACGCACTGTGGCGTCGCTGTCAGCGGCGATCATGCCAGATGGCAACACGCGGCAGGCGTGCGCGGCACGACGGAGCGTTTTGGCTACAGTGGACTAATGCGCAAGGGGCGCCGGCGGGTGGTCAGCAGGGCCTTGGCGCAGGAGCGTTCGCCACTGCGCGCTGCTGTAGGGCGCGGGCTCGGTCTGCTCCAGAAAACCGCGCACAGCCTCGACGAAGCGCGCGGGCTCCTGTCGGAACGGAAAGTGGCCCGCGCCATCGAAGACGGCGAGCCGGCTGCCGGGCATGGCTGCGTGCGCGATGCCTGCGTGATGCGCGGGGATCACCGCGTCGCGCGCGCCCCAGATCAACAGCGTGGGCATGCCCTGCGTGAGGTAGCAGCGATCGAGCATGGTGATAGCCTGGCCGCGCCAATCGACGACCGAGCGCAGCGTGCGCAGAAAGGCGCGCCGGGTGTTGAGGTCCGGCAGAGTGTCGAACATGCGCATGAGCTCGCCGGCGTCTACGCCCAGGTCTGCGTCCAATGTCTGCAGGGCGCGCAGCATCATGTGCGTGAGCCAGCGCGTGGACTGCCAGCGCAGCAGCGGCAAGAACAAGTCGGTGTTCGGCGCCGCTGCCAGCCGCAAAATCGGATGCACCTCTGGACACACGCCGCCGCTCGACACGAGCACCAGGCGTTCACAGCGCTCAGGGAACTGATAGGCGAACTGCATGGCCACGCCGCCGCCGAGCGAGTGCCCGACGACCGTCGCACGGTCGACACCGAGCACGCTCAGCAAGTCGCGCATGGCGTTGGCGTAGGCGGCGACCGAGTAGTCCGCGCGCGGCTTCTCCGAGCGACCGTGGCCGAGGAGATCCGGAGCAATTACGGTGAAGTGCTCGGACAATGCAGGGATCACGTCGCGCCAGGTATCAGCGCAGTCGCCGATGCCGTGGATCAGCAGGAGCGCCGGTCCATGGCCGGTGTAGATGAACGCGCGTCGGTAGCCGTGGATGAAGCGGTACTGCACGGCTGAGGCGCGGATCGGCACGAGCGAAGGCTCGAGGTCGTCGTCCAAGCTCTCCGAGGCCATGGACGGCAGCTCCGGAATCAGCTCTGTCTCGAGTGCACGCAGTTGGGTCACGGACATAAAAACGTCATCGTTCGGCGGGTAGCGACCTGTGCTGACCCTAGAACCGCGCGATTTCCAGCACTTTTCGCTGGAGTTAAATAGACGTCCGAGTGGGTCGTAAGGCGCTCCCAGGCGCGGCGGGAGCCCGGCGGGCGCGCACATCGCTGCCGATCGGCGCACTCACGCATGCACACGCACATGATCGCGCTGCCGCACGTGAGTCGCAGCCAACAGCTGCGAGGCGTTAGCCATGTGCGAGCCAATACTGGGCAGCTTTGGGATAGCAGTGGTTCTCGAATCTCTACACTCGCGCTGATCAGCTGTGCGCCTATGCGGAGCAGCAGCTAACGGCTGCATAGTCACCCAGAAATGCAAGGAGAAACGTGCGACGTGTTGCCGGTATTCACAGACCACCTTAATCTGAGAGGGTGACCGTAGTAAGAAGTTTAACTCGTGGTTCGCTGCGCTTTGTTGTCACTCTTTCTGTGGCTTTGGCCGCGACTGCATGTGGCGGAGGCGGCGGCGGTTCGAAAACCCCGGCGACTGATGCTGGACAGATGCCCGATGGCAGCCCTTGGGTGCTAGACGGCAGCGTTCTTCCAGACGGGAAGGTCTACGAAGGCGACGCCGAAGTCGACACCGGCGTCAAACCGCTTCCGGACGACGCGGACGGCGACGGAATAAAGGACTGGTTCGACAACTGCCCGAACAAGCCGAACGTAGATCAGGTCGACACCGACAAAGACGACTACGGCGACGCGTGCGACAACTGCCCGCGCAGCGCGAACTACGAGCAGGAAGACGAAGACAAGAACGGCACGGGCGACGCATGCGATGGAGCGCAGCCCTTCCCGACCGATGACGATGACCGTGACGGTATTCCGAACGCAACCGACCTTTGCAGCAACGACGCCGATCCGTCGAACAAGGACAGCGACAAGGACGGCATCGGCGACGCTTGTGATAATTGCGTAGCCGTAGCGAATGCCCACCAGACCGATGACAACGGGGATGGCAAGGGTGATGACTGCGGCGACTTCGACGATACAACGGACAGCGATGACGACGGCGTCCTCGATCTGAACGACAACTGCAAGAACACCGCGAACGCCGATCAGACGGACACAGACAAGGATCGCTTCGGCGACGCGTGTGACAACTGCCCGAATGTCGCGAACTGGTTGCAGCTCGACGAGGACAACGACGGCAAGGGCGACGCGTGTGAGAAGACGCTCGACGACCCGAACGCTGACGAAGACGGCGACGGTGACATCAACAAGGATGACAACTGCCCCTTCGACTCGAACGAGAACCAAGCGGACATGGATGGCGACGGTGTGGGCGACGCGTGCGACAACTGCATCATGGTGGCGAATGCCAACCAAGCAGGTCCCGCGGGCAGCAACACCGGTGAAGCGTGTCAGGACGACGACACGGGCAATGATGACGACGGTGACGGCATAGCGAAGTTCGAGGACAATTGCCCAGAAATCTCGAATGCCAACCAAGCGGACACGGACGAGGACAAGCGCGGTAACGCGTGCGACAACTGCCCGAACATCGCGAACTTCGGTCAGGCCGATCAGAACAACAACGGCATTGGCGACGTGTGCGATGAGTCCACGCTGGACGGCGATGACGATGGCGTCCCCAACAACATCGACAAGTGCCCGAACACCGAGAGCTCGAACAACGCTGACACTGACAACGACGGCATTGGCAACGTGTGTGACAACTGCCCGAACAATGCCAACGCGGGACAGCGAGACTCGGACAACGACGGCTCGGGCGACGTCTGCGACAGCACCGGTGAGCTCACGACGTGTGCGACGGGCACGACGCAAGCGAACCCGCTTGCCACGAACCTGTACTTCCTAGTCGATCAGTCCGGCTCGATGGAGTTCGACGCGTGCAGCTACAACGCAACGAGCTGCACCTGCGCGAGCGGCGATCGCGACGATTGCAATAGCAAGGGTAGCGGTCGCTATGTGCCTCAACGCGAGCGCGCCTGGGAGCGAGCTGTCGCCGGCTTGAAGGCGGAGCTCTCCAACGGCCGCTACAACCTGGGTGTCGCTACGTTCAATCAAGGCGCGGAAAGCGCGAGCGACGGTGCGTGCACCAGTCAGCCCAGCGAGAGCTTGGCGATGGTCGCGCGTACCGGATCTGCGACCGACTTCGCCGACGACTTCGAAGGCGCAGCGCAAATCTCACCGACGGGTGCGACACCTACGCCGGCGGCGCTGCTCGGAACAGTCGATCCTGATCGCAACGACCCGAACGACCTCGATGGCGAGGCGCGCTACCTGCTCGACGGCGACTCGCAGTCGGCAGTGCGCGCAAAGGCGGTCGTGCTCGTGACGGACGGTTTGCCCACACGCTGCCCCGGTGACGGGCAGAGCACTGGCGACGCTGAGATGAACGCCACAACGGCCGCGGCGCGGCGCATCGCGGCGACGGGCACGCAAGTGTTCGTGTTGGGCTTCGACATCGGTGAGGACGCGCGCTTCCAGCAGATCGCGAACGCCGGTGACCCGACCAAGCGCCTGTGCACGAGCACGGCCCCCGTGCCGTGCGTCTGCAACGGCGGCAGCAACTCACCGAGCGGCTGCACGCCGAGCAACACCCTCACGGACACACGCTGGTACGTGGTGAGCGACACCGCGTCCATCGTGAATGCAGTGCGTGCGATCGCGCGCTCGACAGTCAGCTGCACCTTGGCACTGACGACCACCGGCACGACCGACAGTGCCGTCGCTCGCGTTCGCTACCGCACAACGACCACAAACACCTTGCTGACGCCGACGACGGACTACACCTTCAGCGGCAACAGCATCACCCTCGTGGGCAACGCGTGCACCAACCTGCGTACAACCGTCCAGACCGATGCGAACGCACGCGTCGAGGTGGAGATGGGTTGTGCGTGCTCGCCGACCGCGGAAGTGTGCGGCGACAACAAGGACAACGACTGCGACAACATCATCGATGAGAACTGCCCGCCTCCGCCGACTGCGTGCCCTGTGGACGGGATGGGCGGGACCGCCGATCCGGCCGACTGCCCGCCGACAGGCTGCACAGTGGCTCCTGAGGTGTGCACAGATGACGTCGACAACGACTGCGACGGCTTGATCAACGAAGGTTGCCCGCCTCCAGGCTGCACGCCTACGAACGAGATCTGCCGCGACAACAAGGACAACGACTGCGACGGCCTGATCGATGAAGACTGCCCGCTGTGCACTGCTGGACCGGAAGTGTGCGACGGCGTCGACAACGACTGCGACGATTTGATCGACGAAGGCTGCGATATGGTGTGCCGCCCGTATGCAGAGGTCTGCAACGGATTGGACGACAACTGCAACGGTGTGGTCGACGAGGGTTGCGCAGAGTGCCCGAACCCGACGAGCGAAGTGTGCGACGGCATCGACAACGACTGCGATGGGCAGATCGATGAAGGTTGCCCGCCGGTCGCCCCAGGCTGATCGGACTCGCCGCTAGCGAAACGCTCTAAAAAACCCGTGTGCTGCTTCGGCAGCACACGGGTTTTGCTTTTTCTCTGTTGCTCGACTGTCTGAACTGTTCGACGATCGTTCCGCTGCCCGCCATGCACCCTAACCGTCCGTCCGCGTGTTTATCGCTGTGGCTCTGCGTGAGCTTCGCTGCAGCGTGGTGCTTGCCCGAAGCGCACAGCGCCGCGTTGTCAGAGCACAACTTGCATACGCTGGTGGTGATGCCCGCCACCCACGGCAGCGCACGGCTGCATCGCTTTCGGTTGCCGCTCGCCGGCATGCAAGTGAGTGTGGTGGACCTCGAATACACCCTGCCCTTGGCCGACGCGCTCGGCGATGCTGACTTGGTCGTCAACGGAGGTTATTGGGGCTGGGTCGACGAGCGCCGCCGCACGCTGGTCGGCTTGCTCGTCGCGGGCGGTAAACAACTGTCGCCGCTGCGCGAAGGCCTCACCGGCGGCGTGCTCACGTTGCACGACGGTCGCGCGAAGATCAGCGCGAGCCGGGGTTACTCTGTGCCGAAGAACGCTGACCTGGCGCTGCAATGCAGGCCGCGCTTGATCGTGGATCGCGGGGTTGCGACCGGCTTAAACAAGTCGGCGCTAGCGCAGCGGACGGCGGCATGCGTGCGCCCGGGCGGCACCACACTCGACCTCTACCTCACAGAGCCCGAAGAACAAGGCGCAACACTAGACGCGCTAGCTCGCTGGCTCATCAGAGAAGGCTGCGACAACGCACTAAACCTAGACGGCGGCCCCTCGACAGCAGCAGCATTCCACGAACGCGGCGAAGTAGTAAAACTCGGAGCAGGCGAACGCCTGCCCTACGCGCTGCGCTTCAAGTACTAGGTACGCTTCAGCTCGCCGAACGCCCGCGCCGCCCAGCCGCTAGACATGGACGCCCTTGCAGCCTATGCTTCGGCATATGCCAGACTCAGGCGCCCGCCACGTCAAGCTCTTCACGAACGGTCGCAACCAAGCCGTGCGGATTCCCCGTGAGTTCGAGTTGCCCGGCGAAGATGCTGTCATACGCAAAGAAGGCAATCGCTTGATAATCGAGCCCGCGCCGCCGCGGTCTCTTCTCGCGCTACTGGCATCGCTCGAGCCCATCGACGATGACTTCCCTAACACCTCTGATCTTCCAATCGACGACGTGGATCTTTGAATGCGGTTCCTACTCGACACCAACATCATCTCGGCTTTGGTTCGAGATCCCCACGGTGTGGTCGCCGAACGAGTTCGTGCTGTGGGCGAGGCTAACGTGTGCACGAGCATTATCGTCGCCGCCGAGCTGCGCTACGGCGCTGCCAAGAAGGGCTCGGCACGCTTGAGCGCTCAGCTGGAGCTCGTCCTCGACGCGCTGGACGTGCTGCCTTTCGAGTCACCGGCTGATGCCAGCTACGGTGACATACGCGCGCAGCTTGAGCGGGCTGGCACATTGATCGGTGGTAACGATCTTCTGATAGCGGCCCAAGCGCTCGCTACTGACTGCACGGTCGTCACGGACAATCGGCGCGAATTCGAACGGGTCAAAGAACTGCGCGTCGAGAACTGGCTACGCGTGTAGGCTCAAAGGCGAATCAGCTTATGGATCATCGACAGCCAGGCGGACGTTTGCGCTTAGGTCTAAGTCGTCGTCTGCGACTACCGTAAGTTGGGCCAGCTGGGCTCACGTCGCTCAATCGGCGTAGGCGTAGACTGCGAGGGCTATTTGCCAGCGGCCTTCGGGGTACATGTTGTCGATTTTGAAGTGGGCGCGGTGCGTGCCTGGTTTGGCTTGTGCCGCTGGTAGCTGCGCTACTATCGCTGGGACGTCGTCGCCTGGGCACCAGTTGGCGCGTGGTGCGGTGACTGAGCCTTCCATGCGGTTCGGGTTCTCTTTGCAATAGGTGCCCATCATCGGGTGGCCTTGGGCGCGCGTACAGCCGCAGTCGTCGCGCCAGGGCACGAACGCTGCGCGTGCGAAACCCTCAGGCGTGAGCTCCGCGCCATCGACTGTCAGATGGTGTGTACGCTGACAGAACTCCTCGGCAGCACCGATGCAAGCGCTCGATGGATCCATCGCGCCGCCGTGACCGGTGACCAAGTACTCGAGCTGTGCGCTCGTCGTGCCTTCGGGCAACTCGAACTCCAGATCGGTCAGCGCGCTCTCCAGCGAAAACCAGCCGGAATACAGGGACGTCACCGCCAGCGCGCGGCGCTTAGGCGCGCCATGCTTCACGTTGATCGTGACGCTCATGAAGTAGCCGCCGTCGGAACCTGACACTTGGCCTGCGTCATCGACCCATGTGCCGAGGAAGCTGCGCAAGTTGTGTGGGCCGGGCCGCGTGTTCGCAAAGTCGGTGATGTCGACGGTCCTTTCGAGCGGCCCACCGTACGGTGTGATCGCGCGCAGCACTTGCAGACCAGGTGGCACGGTTGTGTCACCCTCGGCCACCGGATCGACCTCGAAGTACATCAAGCGATCGAAGCGGTCGCACTGCGCTGGGAACATCTCGCCATCGGGCGGCGGGCTCGCAGTCCACTTGTCGAATGGAAAGCACGGCGATTCGAGCGCAAAGGTCAGCGTGACCTCGGCGAATGGACCCGCGCCGAGATCGAAGGGGCGATCCATGTACTGCTTGTCGTAACCGAGCATCGGACCCGAGAACCATTCGTGCTCGAGCAGCTTGTGCTCGGTCGGACCGATGGGTGCCTGCGCGCTGGAGCCGGCGGCCGCGCTTGCGACGCCAGCTGCGCCCGCACTCGGCGCGCGTGCTTGACCTTGATCTGCCAGGCCGGATGCACCTGCACCTGCCGTGCTGCCCGCGCCTGCCGTGCTGCCCGCGCCTGCCGCGCTGTTCGCGCTGCTGGTCGGCTTCGTCGCTCCTGCCCCCGCCGATTGCACGGTCGGCGCGCTCTGGCTAGACGCGCTGGTCGCACTGGTTGCAGACGCGACCGGAGCTGCGCCCGCGCCGCCGCTCGCAGCAGCGGGGCCACTCGCGGGCGGCGTGCTCCGACACGCGCTAGACCCGAGAAATCCGATGAGAAACAGAGCACGCAAAGCGGCGCGGGACATGCCGCGGACCATACGTTTCGTCACGGCCGACGCGCTAGCGGGCTGATCACCTTTACTGTGTGCGGATGTTGGCGCAGCGGCGGTTCGCCGCCATCCTGGGACAACATCGCGCGCGCGGTAGGCGAGTCGCAACACCTGTGCAATGCTGCAGCGCAGAACGCTCAGCCGCAGTCACGCCGAGCTCTGGAACGCGATGAAAATCTCGGAGTTGTCTCATCTCGTGCTGCGCGCGCTCGCCGCAGCACCTGCGTTGCTGCTGCTTGTTGCGCCAGTCGATCGGGCGCGGGCGTTTGGCGCGATCGGAGCAAGCGCGGGTGCAGAAATCGAACAGACCGGCGAGCAGCTGATCCTGATCGACAACCCGGATTCGACTGTCACAGCGGTGATCCAGCTGCAGCTCAGCGGAGCCGCAGAAGATCTGACCTGGGTGATTCCGGTGCCAGCCGAGCCGACGCTAACGTTGTCCTCGAGCACCGTGTTTCAGCGCCTCGCGTCCGTGACATCGCCGCAATATTGGGTCGAGCTCACAGACCCTTGCACAGTGCGCGATCCGAATGCCGATATCCAGGCGGAAGAAGAGTTCGCCGATACACAGACCGGCGCTCCCGAGGAATCGCCCGCGCGCGCAAAGATCATCGAACAGACGACGCTCGGTCCGTACGAATACAGCAGCTTCCGCATCGCCGCTGACGGCGGCAACCTTGCCCTTACCACGGAGCAGGCGATCACAAGCGCGCTCGCCGAACGGGGCTTCGCTTGGGATGAACAGAACAGCCAGCAGCTGACACCGTACGTGCAGGCCGGCATGACGCTGCTCGCGATCAAGCTGAAGAAAGCCACGCCCACTGCGATCAACAGGCCGATCGCGATCACCTACGAGAGCACAGAGCTCACGATCCCGATCCGCTCCATGCGCAGCGCCGCACGCGCGGACATGCCACTGCGCGTGTGGCTGTTCGGCGACGCACACGCAGTGCCTGCGAACTACCAGACGTTGATCGTGAACGACGCGCTGTTCGACTGGCAGAGCGCACAGAAGTTTCCGCACGGCACCGCGCCATCCAACGGCGCTGGTACATTCGGGCCGAAAATTAATTTACTCTCCAACTACGATGCGGTGATTGGGCAAGCGGCCAACGCAGCGCGCGACGGGCAAGGCTTTTTCGTCGAGCACAGCTCGCCGACCAGTCACGTGCGCGACATTGTGTGGACCGTGCTCGACAGCGGTGACGTCGATCGCGTGCTGCAGAGCGGGATCGAGGGCATCGATATCGTTCAGCGCGCCCTGGAGTCGTTCCGGAGCTGGGACGGGCTCAGAGCTGTGATCGAGCGCAACGTCCAGCTGCCCAAAGGCGCGACCCACGAACAACTGATGGCCGATCCTGCAGCCTTCCGCGGCACAGCCCAAGTCGACGCAGCGCGCTTTGTCGAGCAGCTCGAGAGCGACGTGCTCGCGCCCGTGCGCGACACGGCGGCGCTGATGCGCCGTACACCCTACATGACACAACTGTTCAGCACGCTGAGCGCGGACGAGATGACGCTCGACCCGACGTTTCAGTGGAACCCCGACCTCGCGTTGGTGGGCAACGTGCACATCGCGAAGCAATATCTGATGTGCGAGCCGGGCGCCGACGCCAAAACGGCGGCTTGGCGTATGGAACTGCCGCAAGGCGGCGTGGTGGTCGGCTCGGGACGAAACGGCTGGCCGGTCGCGCTCGATGCCATGCCTGCCAACCTGATGGTCGTGGAGCTCACGACTGAGGGATCGGGCGAGTTGGTCCAGGACAACCGCGAGGCGATGGGCCGAGCGATGTATGCCGCTGCGGGCCGCAACGGGACCGGCGCTGCCATTCCGTTTGTGCCGCAGAACGGTGTGACGGTCGGGTTGGATCAGACGGTTATCCCGCAGCGGCGTGAAGGTGCTGGGCGGGCGCGTCAGCCGCGCTCGGCTGCGCTGCAGGTCTCACGTGATGTGTGCAGCACAGTCATCGTCCGCGGCCAGGCGGTGCCGGGCGCGTGCTGGATATTTGCTGGCATGTTGGGGCTGCTACGGTTGCGTCGCAGCGGACGGCGGCGGGTCGGGGCACTGATTCTGATGCTGCTCGGCGCTTGCAGCGACGACGAAGCGGCCAAGAGCCCAACAACGCCCGACGCATCGTTCATCAACACCACAGGCGCGCTCACAGCCGAGCAGCTACGCAACCCAGAGGCTTGCAAAGACTGTCACCCGAGCCACTACCGCGAGTGGTCAGGCAGCATGCACGCGTTCGCATCGCGCGATCCGGTATTTCGCGCGATGAACCAGCGCGGTCAGCGTGAAACCGGAGGTGAGCTCGGTGACTTCTGCGTGAAGTGTCACGCCCCGATGGCTGTGTACGACAAGCAAACCAGCGACGGCCTGAACCTGGACGACCTCGGCCACGAGGACCGCGGTGTCACCTGCTACTTCTGTCACAGCGTGGTTGCGGTCGAAGGCACGCACAACGCACAGCTACGGATAGCCGCCGACACAACCTTGCGCGGTCCGTTCGACAACGCGCTGCCTACCCTCGCCCACGGAACTGAGAAGTCGAAGCACTTCGATGAGAACGCCATCGAGAGCTCACAGATGTGCGGCGCCTGCCACGACATCATCATGCCGAAGGGCGTAGCCATCGAGCGCACCTTCAAAGAGTACGAGGCGAGCCTATTCGGTAAGAGCGGCGGCGGCAGCACGGCGCAGTTCGGCACGTGCGTGGGCTGCCACATGGCGGGGACCAAGAGTGTGGTCGCCGACGTGCCCGGTGCGCCAGTACGCATTACGCACGAGCATTTCTGGCCCGGCATCGACGTCGCGTTCGGCGACTTCCCGCACCGCGAGGCCATGCGCAGCGCGATCGAAGATTGCCAGCTCGGCACGCCCAGCATCGCGTACTTTTCTGTAGAGGTCTCACCGCCCAACCTGTTCACATTCCTGATCGAGACCAGCGCTGGCCACAACCAGCCGAGCGGCGCGTCTCAGGATCGGCGGATGTGGCTAGAGTTCCTCGCATACGACGAGGCGGGCAACCTGATCCCTGAAGCTAGCAGCGGCAACATCGCGGACGGCGAGCTGGAGGAGAAACCCGCCTCTGATCCCAAGCACGATCCACAGCTGGTGTTGTTCGGTGACCGCATCTTCGACGAAAACGGCAAGCTTGTTCATATGTTCTGGGATGCGGCCAAGTCAGCCGCCTACCCCAAAGGCTACGAGTCGCGGTCGCTGCCGCCCGCTTCGACAACCTACGTCGAAGGCAAGCACGCGGTCGTGAAGCAGCTGCGAGCGGCAGGCCCGAATGGATTGCCAGCGCGCATCACCGCCCGCCTGCGCATCAGGCCGATCGGCATCGATGTGCTCGATGATCTTGTGCAGTCCGGCGATCTCGACCCTGCGATCGTCGCCGAGATGCCTACGATGACTTTCGGCGCACAAATCGCCTGGAGTCAGGCCGATGGCCTACACAAGCCCATCTACGCGCAGGTCAAAAACGAGTGCGGCACCTACCGCTGCATGCTCGATCCCAACGATCGCGCATGCCAGTAGGGCCTACTTCTTTACGCCGGCCATGCCGCTCTTCGCGGCGCTGTCCAGCAGCGTGTCGTCCGCGGCCGGGCGACTCTCAGCCTGGAGGTAGCTGATGAGCTGTTCCAGACCTTTCGCGTCGATCTGGCGCCTGCCAAGCGGTGGCATGGCCAGGATCGAGTCACGCGGCTCTTTCAAGCGCGCCACCGCCACCGCGATGTTGTCGCGGCTCATGCGCCCGAGCGCGACGTTGAAGCGAGCGCGCGAGATGTCCTGATCCAGCACGTCGTTGTGACAGCTGGCGCAAGCTTGGATCAGCATCTGCGCCGGTGTCGCACCGGGCTCGGTCTGCAGGCCGATCTCGGCGCGAATTTGCGGGTCATCGGGGAAAATGTCACCGAGGTCGGGCAGCTCTTCGACCGTCATCTCGCCCTTGCGGTAGGCCTGGTATGCCGCCGACAGCTTCTGCAGCTTGGCGTGGTCCGCGACGCGCGGATCGTGGTAGGGCAGCGGCAGCTGCTCACCACGCTTGAACGCCTCGTATTGCGAGTACCAAGTGGCGCTCTTCGCCGGAGTTTTGGGATACCCATCAGCCTCGGTCCAAGGCCAACGCTCGTTCATGATCTCGGAGCCGTCGAACAACACCGGCTGCTGCTGTGTGACCAGGTTTTGCAGCGTAAAGCCGACGGTGGTGCGCAGCACGTCGACCGACAGGTTGCTGTAGCGCTCGTCGCCCTTCGCGCGCAGGTATTCCTGCAACAAGCCCGTGCCCGTCATCTCAGGAAAGCCTTCGGGCTCCTCCTGATCGGGACCGAAGAAGTGCGTCCATGGCCCGACCAGCTCGCGCATCAGCAGGATCGGTTGCTCTAACCCGCGCTGGTGACACTGCCTGCAGTCCGACACTGTGTTCTTCAGGTCCTCATCGTCTTCCAGCTTGAAGCTGAGCCAATCGGACTCGATGCGTGGCGTGTACAGGTCGCCGGGCTTGCAGCCGCCAGCGGCGTCGTTGCAGGCCTGCCGGAACGTCAGCAGGTAGAAGTTGATTTGGCCGGTCGTCATGCGGTCGGCCGCGACAAACTCCACTTGCTGGACGCCGCGGCTGAACGCCACGAACTGCTGCCCCTTCGTGATGATCGTGCGCGGATTGAGCTCCGAGACGACATCTCCGGACAACGCAGTAGAGTGCGAGATCACGACGGCGCCGCCGAAGATGGTTCCGATCACCTCGGGCTCCACGAAGCCGAGGCCGAAGTGCAGGTCAGCGAGATTTCCGACGTGCGCGGGCGTCTCGCCGCAGAACAGGTCGATCACGAGGTCGCTGCGGCCGCCACGGTCACAGAGCGCGGGGCGCGGATACGTTGCAGGCGTCGAGGTGGGTCGCATCACGGGAACGGTCGCATCGACCTCGACCACAGCCGCATCACCCGCGTCAGCAGTGCCGCTGCCAGCGTCGAGCGGCGTCAGAGTGTCCACCACGGGCGGTGGCATGGTGCTCGTCTCGGGCGCCATCGGAGCCGCGGTGGATGGCGTGGCGAGCGGCTTCTCCCGGCTCGCGTCCGCGCCACAACCCACTAGGCCCAGCACTGCGATGAACCCCACACATATCCGCCTAGCGACCATTTCGCAGCCTTCGCAAGCCCATGCTGCTTACTAGGGCGTATTAACCGATCTTGCCCGTGGGACGAGCACGATTCCCGCCAAAAACCAGCGGAAACGGGCCACGGATTGCCTAGTGAGCAGCACGGCTGCACGACCCGTTAGGGGTCGTTGCGTTCGCGAAGCGCCGGCGACGGAAACTGGGCGGGTTTGCAAGAACGAGAGGGCGACTCTGTCGAACCGCCCACCCCGTCTAACCGCATCCGTTCGGCGCAGTCCTGAGCCTGCCGCCGAGGGCGGCGACCCGGGACTTGCTCAAACGCGGCGTACCTTACGCTTGGTCGTGGGCTTCTTGGCAGCCTTGCGGATCGATTTCGTTCCCTTCTCGAGCGTGTTGACGACCTTCGCCACTACGCGGTTACGGGAAGCCGCCTTTTTCGTCTTCAGGGCAGTCTTGCGGAGCTTGGCAGGGATCTCCTCCAGCTTGTGCTCGAGCTGCTGAACGACGTCCAAGACGAGACTCTTGCGACGATCGCCTGCACCGCGCTTGCCTGCGGTGCGACGCGTCTTGAGCGGCTTCGTTGTGGACAGTGACTTCCGAGTGGACTTGCGTTTCTTGGTAGGTGGCATGCGCGTCATGCTGTCACAACTTAAACAGCGCTGAATAGGCGCACGGGTAGGAGAGATGTCGACGACACGAGCACGCTCGCTGTTACCAGTTGCTCCACACATCGGTGGGAACGGAGCTCGAGTTGACGGAGCCGTTGCCAAGTTGCCCGGAACGGTTGTCGCCCCAGCAGCTCACGCGACTGTTAGCCAGTCTCGCGCACACGTGAGAGCTATAGAAGTAGTTATTGCCGCTCAGGCTCTCGACGTCGCTCAACCCGACCACCGGCGTCGGCGTCGGACCACTCGCGGTGCTTCCGTTGCCGAGTATGCCGTAGTCATCGCCACCCCAGCACACCGCAGCGCGCGCGGTCCCAGCCACGGCACAAGTGCTGAACGCGGTCGTCGTGATGGCGCGAACGTCGCTCAATGGCGTGCCGCCCTGCGCGATAACCTTCGCTGGAAGCAACCTAGAGTTGTAGGTGCCATTGCCGAGCTGACCGAGATCGTTCTTACCCCAGCACAGCGCGCCGGTGCCCACGACAGCACAGCTATGCGTGATGCCTGGCGCTACCGACTTGATGCCAGTCAGCGCTTCGCTGCCGGTCGGTGAGACGACGAACACAGCCGTCGTACTGTACCTCTTGGTGTTGTTGCCAAGCTGGCCGTAAGCGTTGGCCCCCCAACAACGCGCGCGACCGTTGACCAGCGCACAGCTGTGGGACCAACCACCGTACAGCGCCGTGACACCAGTCAGCTCGACAGTGCTCGAGCCGCTCTTCACGAGAACCTTACTGGGCGTGCTTCTATAGTCGGTCGTATTGTCCCCCAGCTCGCCGCTGGCGCCCGTCCCCCAGCACCGCACGCGATCGCCGACGAGCGCGCATGTGTGAGTGAAACCAGCGACGATCGAGGTGACCCCAGTGAGAGGTGTCCCGTCCGTTTGGACTCCGCAGGATCGAGGACGTTGTTCCCGTTGGCGTCGATGCCCGTCTCGATCAAAATCCCGCCGACATCTGGGCACTGCGTGGAATCCTCATCGAGCAGGACCGTGCGGATCAGCGATGTCAGCCCCGTTTTTCCGGTCGCGCCGTTGTTGCCCTTCGCACCTTTAGGGCCGGTCGCGCCCTGCGGACCGGCAGGGCCGTTGTTAGGCACCTGGCGCCATGCAGACGTCACACATGCATAGAGAGCTTCTTCACTCGCTACGAAACGTACTTCGCCATCGCTCCCGGCGTTGCACGCAGGCAGATCGGCGAGACTTTCGACACTTACAGATGCGAGGGTCAACCCCGGATCCAGCTCACCACTTGCACAAGCGCTCACCACGAGCAAAACGCTCGATGCACACGTTAGACGCGCAGATCTTTGCAACACGATGTACCTCCTCTCGTGCGGCGCGTGAACTATTCGCACCGCAGACATCCAGGAGAATGCCAGAGCACTCGATGTACTTGTCTAGGCACAAAGGTGCCCGTGCAACAGCACACGGCACCACATGCCGCCGCCGTCAGCTGCAGTCCCACGCCAGGCGAACCCGGTCGAGCTGGGTTGCCTGGCACACAACTTCCGCTGCCCCGACCTGGCCGTTCGTGTCAGGTTGAACCGGACGCCAGCGTGTCCCAAGCGAGCATGCCGCTAGCCCATGCAGCTGCGAGCGGCCCGACCGCGGGACCTTGGCCTTGCCGCGCTCAGCTGCGATCGCCCGGCCGCGCTGAGCCGGAAGTACCGAGCGCTGACACTCTGCGGTTAACCTGCTAGACAGCCCACAGGGACGCATCGCGATCGCTGGGCTCTCTGGTCACCGAAGCGAGCCTTGGCTACTCATCTTTGACTTATTTGCGAGTGCCCAGTCCCGAAATGTTCTTGGCTTGGCAGAAGAGGTTGAATGTCGCTGCTTCCGTCACACTTGCGTCGCGCTGAGCTAGTCCGGTCTGTTTCCGGCGGGCGCTGCGCTGCGATCGGCTGTTGTTTGTTTCTGCTCGTGAGCTGCTCTTTCGACAGCGCGCCACGTGCCGCTGAGCGCACGAGCGCTGTGACTGAGGTCGGGTCGGACGCTGCACTCGCGAGCGATACGGGCGCGGCGCGTGGCGCCGATGGGGCAGCTTTGGAGCAGGACGATGCGGGTGGTCCCCCGGATGCTGGCAAGCGTCCAACCAGGCCGATGACCATGGTCATGACACGCGAAGGCGCGATGGCCGCGGCAGACAATCCAAAGGATGCCGGGAGCAAGCGCGATGCGGGTGAGCCTGCGAAGCCGAGCGCGGGCGGCAGCGGCGCACCCGCACCGGCCGACGCCGGAGCAGCGCGTGACGCGGGTCGGACGATGCAGCCTCCCGAGCCCGATCCGCACTGCAAAGAAGGCATCTACGCGGGCACGTTCAGCGGCTCGATCCAGCTGATCGGGTTGTCACTCAGCACGGTGACCGGGACCGTCCGCACGGAGCTGAGGCTCAATCCGGCAGGCACGTACCTGGAGATCCGCGACGCGCGCGTCGTGGGGGTCGACCAAGACGGCAACACCCTGACTGTCGATCTGTCGGGCAACATCAACTGCATGAGCAATGCGCTCGAAGATGGAACGCTCGCGAACGGCGTGTTCCACAACGTTGCATCCAACTCAGACACCTTGTTCACCGGCGAAGCGCAGGCGATGTACTCCGAAGACCCGCACTCAGTCATCGGCACGTTCACAGTGACCGCCGAGGGCCTAGTGCCGCTGCTCACAGGTCGTGGAACCTGGAGCCTGATCATCAACAACTGATCTTGCTGACAGCAAACGTTGACCAGAACGCAGACGTCGACTCGAGCGCGAACGTGGCCTTCGACAACGTATGCGCTACGATCATGTCCACGTTACGTAGCGCAGTGGACGATTCTTACAGCGGCTGAGCCTTGCTCGCGATCGCACCGCTCTCGATATCTGAAAGCAACACCTCACCCAGCGCGCGGCTGCGTTCCGCGACTTCATGCCAGCGTTGCTTGCGCACCTCAGGCTCGTGCAAGTGCGTCTTGAAGTCGTGGCGCGTCGGCACCTTCGAGCCCGGCAGCGCGCGAATGAACTCGGGACTCGGATGCACGAGCAACACGTTGTCGAGCCAACGGCGATCGAGCTTTCGCCAAGGCAGGAACTTGTCAGTCCACGTGGGCACGATGCGGCGCTGATGCAGAAACAAAAGTGTGATGCTGCCGCAAGAACATTGCCGATTGAGGTGGTAGTCGCTGAAACCACCGTCCATGTACATGCCCCGCGGCGCGCTCGGAATGTCGCTCACCGACTGCATGTACAGCGGCACTGTGCCGCTCGCGAGCGCGGCTTCGAGCATATTCTCGACGGTCAGCGCGAGGAGCTCGCCCGGCGTCGCGTGCAGCAGCGGATGGCGGCGCTCTGAAAGCTGCGCGGTGCTGAAGACCACACGTTCGAAGAACAGGCGCTGGGTGTTTGGCCCGAGCGCGTTGAGCAACGCTGCCGCTGTGAGCGACGCGGCTTGGGCATGCCTCGCGCGCGCTGCCGCCAACACGCCACGCGCGCGCACAGCCGCGATCGCCAGGTCGAGCTCGGGGTGCGCCACGACGTGCGCGAGATCTTCCGGCGTCAGCACGCTGTGCAACAGGCGCCGGTATGCGCCGCTGATCACCTCAGGGGAGTCCTGTGTGGTGAAGTGCTGCTCGCAGTACGAGTCGCGCAGCGCATCGAGCGCGCGTGCTGGATCGCGCGACGTGTAAGCCAATCCGCGCCAGGCGCCGGCCGACGCACCGAACAAGAGCACGCGACGCTTGCGCGCTGCGGCTTGCAGAAAGCCCGCGCGCACCAGCGCGCTGTCGATGCCGTAGAGCACGAGCCACTTGGGACCGATCGCTGGCAGCACCAGCGCACACACATCTTCAGGCGAGAGCCCACCGCGCTCCTGCAACAGCTTCAGCGCACGCGTCCCAGCTCGATATTGCAGCACCGTCATGGGCCGAGCGATAGCACACGCCGCCCTGACAGCGCGTGACGATCGCGGCCCGTGAAGATGCGCATCGCGTGCGCGGTTTCCCACCTGCCTAGCACTGATCTGGGCGACCTGGTTCCCGTCGCTGAGAAAGATCGACCGCCTCGACGACGTCCCGCCGGCCGCTGCGTAGCGCGCTGGGCGTCTGTCCCGTCCAACGCTTGACGGCGCGATGGAAGGTGGTCGCGTCGGAGAACCCCATCTCGTGTGCGGTTTCTTGGATCGTGCGTTGGGGATTCTGCAGGAGCTCACGCGCGAGCATGCCGAGCGCGGCGTGCTCGACCTCGCGGTACGACGTGCCTTCCTCGGCGAGCTGGTGACGTAAGCTGCGCTCGCTCAGCCCGAGCGCTTGCGCGATCCCGCCCATGGTGATGCGCGTGGGAAAACGAGCGACCAGCTGCTCTCTCACACGCACCGCGTACGGCGCGTCGTGCGCGACCTGCACGAGGCGCCGCTCCGCGATCACGCGCTGCGCGTGGAACATGTCCGAGTCCGCGTGTGGCGAAGGCGCATCGAGCAGCGCGCGCTCGAATTCGAGCTCGTTGTTCGGCTGTTCGAACTCGACGGTCGTGCCGAAGACGCGCGCGTACTCTGCTGCGTACGGCGGCGCGGGATAGGCGCAGCGCACGCGCACCGGTCGCACGTTGGCGAAGTACACGCGCACGAGCTTCAGAAATCCGGTGAGCGTCGACTCCGCGAGAAACCGCTGCGTACGTGTCGAAGGCCCCCTCCAAGCGACATGGCGCACGCTGAGCGTGTGTGTGCTTTCGACCAGTGAGTACGCCGAGTCACCTTGGTAGATCAGCGGCTCGAACTGCGCGAGCAAAGCAAAGGCCTCGCGCAACGTGCCGGCATACACCAGCATGTGCGCGACCGGACCGAAGCTGTGCTCCATCAAACGCCCGATCCAGTGCAGGCCGAGAGCCGAATCATCCGAGCGCTCGAGCACACGCTCGATAATGCCAAACAACTGGGGCAGCGACACGTGCGCTTCCGTGTCGACGATCGGCAGCTCCGCACGCGACACGCCGTGCTGCTCGGCCACGTGCAAGAGCCCCCGCACAACCATCATCGACACTGTGGGCTCGTTGCTCAAAGCCTCCGCACGATAGTCCAGCTGCGGTGATCGGCCAAGGCTTTGCCGCAGCGGGTCATGGAGCTGCGTTTGTCGCCAGCGCTAGCGTGGTCGCTCACACGGGAGAATGTCGTGCCGAGATCCGCAGCTATTTTCGTCTGTTTTATCGCGGGGTGTTTGGAACCGAGGTCCGCTGATTCGAGCGCCGAGGGGACACAATCCAGCATTGTCACAGGAGCTGTTGGCCTAAAATGTCAGGACGACGCAACACGACGCGCGCTGACTGACTATGCGCATCCTGGACCTTATCAAGCGGGTGTGGTCGACCTGACGTTCGAGGACACCACGCGTCCGATCCTGGCGAACGCCAAACACCCTGCGGCACCGGCACGCACGCTGGCTACGAGCGTCTACTATCCTGCGCTTGGCCCTGCCCCTCTATTTGGCGCTGCGAGGGTCGCGCAGGGCGGGCCATTCCCATTGCTCGTGCACAGTCATGGCTACGGCTCCAGTCGCGCCGAGGCGACGCAGATCGGCCTGCGCGCCGCATCGCACGGCTACATCGTGGTCGCCGTGGACTTCCCGTTTACCAGCACGGACCGCATGCTCTCGGGCGAGGGGATCGACACGTCCGACATCATCCACCAGGCCGGCGACGTGTCCTTTCTGATCGACCAGTTGCTCGCGCTGTCGAGCGATCCCAAGCACCTGTTCGCACACGCTGTCGACGGGGAACGGATCGGTGTGACAGGCGTCTCGCTCGGTGGGCTCACCACGTTGCTCGTCACCTATCACCCGCAGCTGCAAGATGCGCGCATCAAAGCCGCGGCGCCGATCGCACCGCTCAGCTCGTTCTTCATGCACGACTTCTACCATACGCGCGAGTTGCCGCTGCTGATCATGAGCGGCGATCTTGATGCATTCATCGACTACGATACGAACGCGCGCCGGAGCTTCGAGCGCGCGGCACCCCACGCGCAGCTCGTGACCTTCAAGCGCGGCACGCACGCGGCGTTCGCGTTTCAGCTCGACGCAGCCAGTCTGGCGCTGACCAACTCGCTGCTCGCGGCGCCCGATGCACACCCGGAGAACGCGGATGCGTTTGGCTGCGCCGTGACCGGTCAAGCGCTCAGCACGGATCACGACTACATGCCGCCGCTCGGTGGCCGCGAGAGCTTCATCGACTACAACCCGAGCACGGAGCCGATCGTGATGTGTCAGGGTGACCAGTACAAACAACCAGGTATGGATGCACTCGAGCAAGTCGAGCTCGCCGCGCAGGGCGTCGTGGCGTTTTTTGAGGGACACTTCGGAAGGACGCCGGAAGCGCGCGCCGACGGCTGCCGCTATCTGCTGCAGGAGCTCGCACAGCACCCCGCGGTCAGTGTCGAATAGTGTCAGTGCTCACGGTACCGTTGCGCGCAAGAGGCTACCTTTGCGAGCACGCGCGCGTTCGCTAGCGATACGAGCCGAGTCGCCTGTACACTGGTAAGCGCCGTGTTCGATATGCCGCTCCAACCTGAGCTGCGCGTGACTGGATCTTTCGATCTGGAAGCGGTCGTGGCGCGTTATCCGCGCCACTATGTGGTCAAAGGCATGTTCTGCAACCGGCTCGTCGATCTGCTGGGCGAGGACTTTGCTGCGCTCATGCCGCAGCTCAGCGCACCCCCACGCAACGGGCGCTACCTCGCGTTCAACGACTATCCGGCGGGTGACTACACGCGACTCGCCGTGGCGAGTGCAGCCAAACACTTCTCCGCGCACGGCATGTCAGAGGCGGTTCGACGCGTGGCGCGCGAAGACTTCGCGGCGTTCGCAAGCTCGACCTGGGGCAAGGTCGCGCTCACCCTGGTCGGCGACCCGCACACTGCGCTCTTACACATGCCCGAAGCCTTTGCACGCGTCGCTCCCGGCCCTGAGCTACGCGCTGAGGAGCTCAGCACGAAGAGCGTGCGCATGACGCTGCTGCGTTACTTCGGGCTCGTCGAGTACATGCTCGGTCAGCTCGAAGGCGTAGTCCTGGCATTCGGCGCTCAGCCCACAATCACCATTCGCCAACACGCCCGCGACCACTTCAGCTTCGAAATCGAGCACCCGTGAATGGGGCATGCACAGCGCATGGCATTCGTCAACGAGCGTGTCGCGGATAACCTCTCGAGCTTCGGCCAAGTGTCTCGTGCTTGGGCTCTGATTCCAAACTTCGTGCCAGAATCGCGCTATCGCATGTTCAAGCGAATCGCTGATGAGATGGTGGGGACCTGGGATTGCGCCCCCATGGAGCGACTGGCTCCGTCATCCACTCGGTTCGCCCTGCGTCCAAAGACTTCTCCGCCACGGGTTGTCCAAACCCAAGTGAGTGGACAAGCTAACCGACTCTGCGGCGAAGACTGATGTCCAGGCCCACACCGGTGGTCGCAGCTGCATGCGCTCGTGGGAATGATGTGCTGGGGGAAAGTGCGCTGGAATCCGTGAGTCAGTCCTCTTGGTCACGTTCGAGGTCGGCTCGACTACGTACAAACGCCAACCTGTGAGATCCAACTGCATGCCCATCACGTTGTCGAAGCGCGGCACATAAACCTACCCTGACTTCTGCATATTGACACGTCAGGCGACTCCTGTTCACGCGCAAACGTCGCCTGCCGCTGTGGGCGGCGGCGGCTGCAGAGTCGTGTTGTGATTCGCTTCGGACCGGCCAGTGAGAGAGCTGTAATCACTCAGCCCACCTGGGCTCTAGTCAACCGCGCGCAGATGCCAGTCGTTCGGCGCTTACTCCATGACGCGTCGCGAGCCGGCGCGCGATCGTGCCGATCGATCCCAGCTGATAGCGCTCCGCGAGCTGAAACGCGCTCGACAGGAGCTCAGCTGCGTGCCCACGCTGCTTGGGATCGCCCGAGAGCAGCAGCAAGCGCGCGTATGCGTAGCTCGTACCACTCACAAACACTGGCGAGCGCATACGCGTCGAAGCGTCGAGCGCTGCGCGATAGTGTGTCTCTGCGAGCTGTGCTTGGCCTAAGCACTCCGCGAGCGAACCGAGCTGACGCTGCAGTGGTCCGAAGGTCGCGCCTCCCACGGTCGTGAACCCGTGATAGTCGGCGAACGGGATGATCACGTCGTAGATCTCTTTGGCTGCCGCCTGATCTCCGACTTTGCTGCACAGCTCGGACAATGCGGCACAATGCGCGAGCCCCGAAGGTTTTCCGCGGATCTGACGTGTGCCCAGCGACATCATGCGTGCGAGGCTCGCGCGCGCCGAGTCGCGCTGACCGAGATCCCACGCGATCGAGCCCCAAGCCGCTGTCCACCCGAACACCGCCGGGAACGTCAGCATCATCTCGCGCACGATCGGCTCGAGCTCACGCGTCTGCCCGCGCATGCGCATGATCGCGTGGCGCTGCACGCGATAGGTGTGTCGAGCGAACTCAGTGCTGACCGCACCGCTGTTCTGCCATGCCTCTTCGCTGCCGCGCTCAGCGGCGGCGATGTCTCCGCGCACGAAGTCACGCATGGCTCGGATCACTCGGCTGTACCAGCGATAAAATGGCTCGCGCACACGCCCTGCCAGGACATCGATGCTGTCGACAGCGTCGTCGACAGCGCGCGGGCTCCGCGTGTTCGACGAGCGTCACTTCGCCCACAAACTGGTAACCAAAGCCGCGAATCGTCCGGATGCGGCTCTGATCCTCGGCGCGCTCCGCGAGCGCCTGCCGGGCGCCGAGAACCGCTCGCTTGATCGAGCCCGTACCCACACGCGTACCAGGCCAAAGCACCTGCAAGAGCTCGGCAGTGTCCACCACGCGCGTGCGCTGCTCGACCAAATGCTGCAGCAAACGCAGCACTTTGGGCTGAACGTCCACGCTCGCTCCGCCGCGTTTCAGCTCGAAACGCGCAGTGTCCAGCTCGAACTCTCCAAACCGAAAAATCCCACTCACGGCGCGACCTTATCCCCGACCCCTACCCTAGTGCAGTCACTACCGCGACCGCGGGCCGCATGCACCTGAATGCTGCGCAGCCGGCGCGTCGGGCTGAAATTACCGAGCCGTGTACGTAGTTTGCAAAGCGCCAGCGCTTGGTCGGATCCCAGCCAAGCTCCAAGGCTGCGTCTCCGCCGATTCGCTCAAGATTGGCTACGTCCACGCGATGGCGGCGATCGGCATGAACGACACGCGGGGCGTGAACCTTACGGTCACCATCCAGACACTCGGCAGCACCGACCCTGAGATCATGGTGATCGAGCTGTCCGAACGCGAAAAGGCAGAGAATCGAGCCGCCTATAGCCATGCTTGCGTCGCGCAGCGCGCGCAGTCTGTTACGAGCGTTCGAGGCGAGTGTCTTCGTCGGAGTCGTCGAGGGGCGCCGGGTTGGGCTGTTCGGTTTCTGTGGCTTCTGCGAGGTGGCGCGCGAGCGTGGCTAGTACTTCTGCGCCTGGCACGCGCGGCGTGATCGCTCGGAAGCCTAGGACGAGCGCTGGCGCTGCGTTGCCTGCGCCGAGGCGGATCACGCAGTAGCGATGCTCACCCGCGAGGTACTGCGCGGTTTCGTCGAGTGTTAAATCCGGCGCGTGCGCCCCGGTGCGCTCGGAGACCTGCGCCTCTGCCCAGCGTACCAGCTCGGGATCGAGCGGCTGTTCGTCGCTGCTGATGAAGCGCGTCGCTCCAGCACGCGAGATCACAAACCCTGTATCCGCGCCGGTGAGATCGAATGCGACTTGCAGCCCCACGCGCGCGCGGCGCTCGAACGTGCGCTCGGTGTGCGACAGGATCAAACGCATGCGCGTCATCAGGTGAGCGTCGTCGGCGAGCAACGCAGCCGGCGTCGCGATCTGTGCGGTGTCGCCGCGCTCAGCGTCGAGCAAGCGCTCCCACAGGCGCGCGGACAGCTCGCGCAAGGTCGTAGTCTCGGTCAGCTCGAACGCGCTACGCATCGCGACGCAATGCACACGGCAGGTCGCAAAGTCGCGTTCGATCAGCGCCACGCGCGCCCGCAGCTCGTGCAGGGTGCCCAGCGCGATCACACCGTTGCCAGCGTGGCGCGTGAGCAACTGGTCCGCACGCGTGCGCGCAGCCTCGAAGTTTGACAGCGCTGCATCCGCCAGCGCGAGCTCGATCTGCACGTGCAGCGACATGAGCGCGAAGCTCAGGTCTTCGTCACTCTTGCCTTCGAGCGCGCCCACACAGATCTGTTTGGCACGCGCATGCTCGCCGCTGCGGTTGTACGCACGCGCAAGGATGCTGCGCCCGCGGATCCATCCAGCGCTCCTGGGCTCGTCCTGCACGTTCATCAGCTCAATGGCTTCGGCGTAGCGCCCGGTGAGCACGAGATAAGTCGCACGCGCGCGCCGCGCCTCGAAGAGAAAGCTATGGACCTGTTCGCTCAAGCGCGCGAGCTCCACTGCCCCACGCTTCGCGAGCGCAGCATCGTGATTCCACAGCGCTACGAAGCTCATTCCGACCGCACCGATCGCGACAACTTGCCAGGCAGCGCCTGCCTGCAACGCCTGCATCTCGACGCGCATGCGATAGTGCTCTGACTTCAAGCGGTCACCGCCGCGCAAGAAGTAAAACACATGGCGCAGCTGATCGGCGTTGAGCGCATGCATCGGGCCGAGTGGCTCGAGGCGATCGGCGATCAGGAGCGTGGCTGGGCTCTGACGCCAGCTCTCCATGATGCCGAGTGTCATCAAGCAACCGCCGAGGAACTCCCTGCGCAAAACAGGGCTGAGATCGCGGATCGGCTTGTCGCTCTCGAGCTCTGTGACGAGCGATCGCAGCTTCGCGTAGGTCGCTGCCGGAGCATCGCTCAGCAACGACGAAACGGCATCCACGGTCCTACGCACCACACCGATGATCGCGTTGTCGCCTGTGCCCTCGAACGGCTCGAGCGCGCGGCGGCAGCGCGCAGTCATGTCGAGATCCATGCCCGAGGTCGCGACACCGTTGAGCGAGATAGACACCGATGCCAGCATCTGCAGCAGCGCCATCACGTGTTGCGCATTCTTGCCGCGCCTGCGCCGCTCGATCGCCGCCGCGATGATCGTCACGAGCAGCGCGAGCTTGCGACCGAGAAAGCGGCGATAGCGGCGCGCACGGTCGAAGTGGAGCAGTGACTCCAGCGTCTCGATGGTCTCGAGGCCATAGCGATCCGCGAGCCTGCGGTCCACTTGGTAGCTCGCGCACGACAGTGCGGTGAGCGGCACCGCGAGGGCATCAGCGTCGCGACCCGCCGCGCGGTACAGTACCACGAGCTGTTCGAGCAGCGGCACCGCGAGGGGAAGCCGCGGGACGACGCCTTGCAGCAGCTCCGCGCCGAGCTCGCGCACCAGTTGATCGCTCTGTTCGACCTCACCCGCAGCGAAGAAGTGCAGCACCGGAGCGAGCCTGTCGACCGGATCACGTGCTGCAGCCAATAGCGACACAGCGAGCCTACGGTGTGCTACCTTGCGCCGCGTAGGATCGAGCGCTTCGAACAGGCGCTCGCGCACGCTGACATGCGCGAACCGGTAGCCGCTCTCCGACTCCACGAGCACACCCGACAGCGTGAGCTCTACGAGCGCGTGTACGGTCTCCGTCTCGCTCAGCTCGGACAGCGCGCGACAATCCGCGGTCGACAGCTCACCGTCGTGCACGCTGAGCGCTTCAGCCAAGCTCCGCGCGTGCGCGCCGAGCCCTGCGAGTCGCGCCAGGTGCATCTCGCTGCGCGACGGTGGCAGCTCGCGCTCCGAAAGCTGCCCCGGCAAGATCCAAGCACCTTCGCTGTAGCGGGCGAGCCCGCGATCGACGAGGTATTCGACGAGCTCCAGACAGTGCGCCGGGTTGCCTTGGGCGGCACGGTGTAAGCCATCCGCAATACGCTCGAGGTAGATCGCAGGCCCAAACACCGAGCGTAGCAGCTCGGTCACCTCCGCCGCCGACAGCGGCCGGAGCGCGCAGCGTTGAGCCGAATCGCGGAACATCTGGAGCAGCAGGGGCAGCTCCTGGCCTGGCTCAGTGCGCAGCGCTGCGACCAGAAGAAGCCGTCGCTCGGCGCAGTGCGCGGCAAACGAAGCCACGAGCGCCGCCGACTCTTCGTCGCTCGAATCGAGATCGTCGATCAGCAAGAGGAGCCGCCGCGCCGCGCTGAGCGCGAAGATCCAATCAGTCAGCGCGCGCTGCAGCTGTTCGCGGCCGCGCGGTGATGCGTCACGCGTAACTATTCCCGGAACACCGAGCAACTGCTGCACTTCAGGCGACAACGCTGCGAGCACCGCCGCGTGCGGCTGCGCTGCCGCGAGCGCTTCGCGCGGCAACGCTGTCAACAACCCGAGCGCGAGACGATTGGCTACGCCGTGCGAACGCTTTTGGGCGTCCGCGCGCACGAGCACCCTCACCGCACCGGACAGGTCTGCTTCGAGCGCGAGCTGCTCGAGCAGCCGACTGCGCCCGATCCCTGACGGACCTTCGATGACGAACACGCCGCCCTGCTCGCGCTGCAAGCGCAGGCCGATCTGCTTACGCTCGCGCACGCGGCCCACGAACACCTTGCTGCGCACGTAGCCGCGAACAGCATGGTCGACCGATTCTGCGGGCGGACCTGCGATCGTGTCGATGCGATCGATCAGGACTTCGGTGGTCTCGGGCCGCCCCGCTGGATCGCTGCCCAGCAGCGACAACACCAAGCTGTCGAGCTCGCCAGGGATCGCCGGCAATGCGCGATCGGTCACGAGGCGCGCGAGACTCGATGGTGGAGCAGGCTCACGCGCCCACGCGCCCGGCAACTCGCGAATAGATCGCGCTGGATACGCGTGTGCGCTCGTGAGCAGCCAATATGCCAGCGCGCCGAGCGCATACAGATCAGAGCGTTGGTCGACACGCAGCTCTGTGCTGCGATGCGCGAGCCATTCCGGTGCGATAAACGGTGGTGTACCTACGACTTCGGTCGGCACACCGAAGGGACACAACGCACCGAAGTCGATCATCTTGAGCGTGCCGTCCGGCAGCACCCAGAGATTGCGCGGCGTGATGTCGCGATGCAACAATCGGCGGGCGTGCAACAGGCCGAGCAGCGTCGCGACCTGCCGCAGATAGCTGCAGACCTCGGGCCACGGCAGCGGCGCCGCACGACCGAGGTCGCGGCCCACGAGCAGCTCCATCGTGTAGTACGGCGTCTCATCTATGCCGAAGTCATACACCTCGACGATGTTCGGGTGACGCAACCCGTGCAGCGTCTGGTACTCGCGCTTGAATAGGCCGACAACGGTCGCCGACGCATTGCGCGCAGTGGTCTTGAGCGCGATGCGCTTGCCGGTGGTTGTGTCCACAACGGCATAGACACCACCCATCCCACCCTGACCGAGCAAGCCTTCGACCCGATAACGCCCGGCGATCAGCCTCTCGTCGGGTGGCGCCGCCGCGCGACCGCTCTGCGTCATCACATCATTGTGCCTGCGCTGGCCCGGTGGGGGTCAAGGCATGGCCATGGTGCGCTGAGCCTACACACAGCTACAACCGGCCTTCACCCGGCCTGCCAGGTTCAAGGCTGTGCGGCCAGCTCGGAGCTCGCTACTGCGCTTACGCTGCGTATGAGCGCGGGCTGGCCGGGGTCGGTCGACTCGAGCTTGCACGAGATGCCTTTGTCGGTCACCGCGACGCGTGTGCTCTGCGCGCCGTTGCACTCAAGCTTCAGCTCCCCCCCGCTGGCATCGACCTGCAGCTGATAGCTGCCCGGGTCGAGCTCGCGCAGGTGCAGCTTGCTCGGCTCGCTTACGATGTAGCGCGCGGCGTGCTCCTCGAGGCGCACCTCCGGGATGCCACCCCGTGCCGCAGGCTCGAGCGCGAGTGCTGGAAATACGATCGTATTCGCTTCGCGCCGAGCGCGCGCGAGCGTGCTGTCGCGGCTGAGCCACGCCCACGCCAGGTCCGAGCCGTGCCGGAGCTTGATCTCGCGGTAGCGACGCGTGAGCTTCCTCGCCAATGGAAACTCTTTGCTGATCAACTCGCGCCAAAACGGCCGACGGCGCCTGCCGATGTGGTGGAAGAACAGCGCTGGATTGCGCTCCCACACGTACTCCGCGTCAGGGCGCGTGTGTCCAAACTCGTGGCCGATCGCGTGCATGCCGAGATCGGGTGGCGGATTGCGCGCGATGCGCCAATCATTCAGGCCGAGCATATCGATCGCGGGCAAACGACTGTGGTACGCCATGCAGCCAGCGGCATAGACACCGATCAGCGGCTGCTCGGTGGAGAATGCGGCGCCGAGCCGCGACGCGAATGTTCCGCACGGGTGCTCCCAGCGCTCAGTCACAGCGCTTACGTTCTGAGGGCATAGCCACTGTAGGTAGACATGCAATCCGAGCGGCAACGCGCTGGCAAGCACGAGCCAGCGCTGCCAGCTGCGCTTCGACTCGGGCCGCTCGGCGACCGCAAACGCGCAACACGCGAGCGCGCTCAAGCTCACGCCGTGACGATGCGCTGGAAAGATGTCGCCGCCGATCATCACGACGTACGACGCCCACGTCGTGCCGGCGAGCGCGAGGTAGAGCAACTCGCGTCGAGTCGTGGACCCGGCGCGCGGCACGATCCAGCCCAGATACGCGAGCAACGAGATCAGGAGGCCAGCGTTATACCGACTGAATTGTGTCAGGTAGTCAAAGCCACCCTCGATGCGATGCATCGTCAGCGCGAGCTTGATGTACGCGGTGTTGGGCAGCCATTCGCCGTAGTAAAGCCGGCTCAGCGCGAGCTTGAGCACAAAGGCGAGCGCGCTTGCGGCGGACAGCCACGTGACCGCGGCAAGCCTTTGTCTGGTGGCGTCCGTTTGCGTTGTGGGCAGGAACCACGCCGCGACGACGGATACGCCACAGAACAGCACGCTGTCAGGACGCGTCAACACCAGCGCAAAGTGCAGTGCCGCGCTCAGCTGCAGCCAGCTACGGCGGCCGACGCGGTGAAACTGCATGTGCGAGAGCATGGCGGAAAGCAAGATGAGCGCGAGCTGCGTCTGCTCGAGCCCGCCGAGCGACCACACCTGCACATCCCCGGAGAGCGCAAAGAACCCGCACGCCAGCCACGCGCCGAGCACGCCCGCTCGCTCGCGCTGTGTCGCCGCAAGCGTCATCACCACGAGACAACCCACAGCCGAGCCCGCGCAAACAACGCGACTCGCAGTCATCAGATCGACGTGCAGCAAACCAAGCGCAGCAGTCGACAGCGTCCAGAGAAAATTGCTGAAGCCTTCGACCGGATGATAGTCGTCCCACGTCAACCCCTGCCCGCTCAACAACCGATCCGCGTAACGCAACGAGATCAAAGTATCGTCAGCAATAAACGGATAATACCGCGCACCCCCAGCAGCCAACCCAACACACCCTAACAAACACACAACCAACCCAGGCAAATACGCAGAAAAACCCAGCGCACGCGGCGACGAACGTATGTCATCTGTAAGTGAGCTCATTGCGTAGTTAGCCACCTACCGTAGCGTGCTGCACACTCTAACTGAAGTCGCGTTGCGTCGGAAGGCTTCAGGCCGTCGTCGCGCCGCGCAGCCACGAGCGGAGCTCATTGCAGAACGCTGCATCCAACTGGCCGATTTCGTGAAAGAGCGGGACATCTGCGCTTCGCCATGCGTCGAACACCCCGTTGAGCCGCGTCGCCGTCGCTCCGTCTGACACATCGAGTTGCTTGCGGACCATGACATGCCACGCAAGCTCACCCGCGTCTCTTGCCTCACCCACGATCGGACGTAGATACTGCTCCGCGAGCAAACATGCGAAGAACGTCGCCGGCGAGCAGCCCGGCCAGCCGCTACCGAGCAAGTAGTACATGAAGCGCGCGACATTGCCGCTGCGGATCAACTTGCGTGGGTTCTGGGGCAGATGGGCGAGGTACACGCGCAGCGCAGCGTTGAATTCGGGGGAGTCTTTCGCGGGCGATCCTACGGGACCGATCGAGCGCAGTCTGTAGTAGAGCAGCGCGGCTATGGCGAGCAGGATCATGCACGCGGCGAAGCTCGCGGATAACACCCCGAGCAGCGCGTTTCGACTCTGGCGATACACGTGGTCTGCGGACCTTGCAGATGTCGCAGCGCTAGGCGTCACAGCCGCCGGTGGACGCTCGCGCGGCAGCTCCTTGGCATTTTTGGCCAGGTCAGCGGCAGATTGGACCTGCTGGACCTGCGCCGGCGCCTCGACCGCCGCTGAAGGCTGCACAACCGTCTTGGACGTTCCAGCTTGTGGCGCAGCCGCTGGGTCCTTTGGGTCCGTGGCTGCGCTGGTGCTCGTCTGGGTGTCGCGCACTGGGCCGCTCATGGAAAACAGAAAGCTGAACCCGAGAAAACACAAGAGCAGCCAGGCCAGCAGGAATACTTGGCTGGGGCTGGGCCGACCTCGCAACGAGCCAGCTCTGCTCTCGTCGCGCGCGAGCGCAGCCAGCTGTGCGGCGGAGCTCCGTGTCTCCTCCTCGATCTCGGTAGCGCGAACGAGCGGCACATGCACCGCGAGCGTGATGATCTTCTCGAGATAGTGTGCACCAAAGCCCGTGATGTCCTCACCGTGCTTTTGCTTCAGCTCGAGCAAGCTCTGATACTTGAGCTCGATGGCGTAACGCACCATCGTCTGGTCCATGCCGAGCACGAAGTAGCAGCGCTGCGACTCGGTCAGCAGCTGCAGCGCTTCCAGTATCTCGAGCGTTTGGTCGGGCGGGCAGCGGTCCAGATCATCCACGAAGATCACGACCTGTTGCGCGCGCGGAAGCGCGTCGAGGACTTGTGCGAGCTCATCGGAGAAGTGGCGAATGAAGTCGACGCGCGCCTCTTGGTTCTTCTCTCCCAGCAGGTCTGCCGGATTGAGCTTAAACACGTTGCGCGCAACCTGGATGAAGCGAACCAACCCAGCGACGCCCGAGATCGTAAGCAGCGATCGCCCGGCGAGCTCAGTCGGAAGCAGCTCTTTGACGAGCTGCGAAAGTAGATAGGGCGGATACATGTGCGGATAGCACAACGCATGCAAGCTGATGCCTACGAGTGGCACGAACCACGCGAGCTTGAGCAGCGCTGGCACACGCACGAGCCGCTGCAGCGCGATGTTGATGCGACCGAGACCTGCGCGTTCGCGCACCTCCTGCACGACGCTCTGCAGCAGCGCGGCCGCGATGTCTTTCTCGCGGTGGAAGCGCCAGGGATTGAACCACACGCTGATGTAGCGGCGCTTGGCCTCGAGCTCGTGCTTGACCAAGCGCATCGCCGAGCTCTTGCCGCTGCCCCACGGTCCGTAGATTCCGATCGTGATCGGAGGCTGCGTGTCGGCGTTGTCAATGAAGCGCACCAGCGCATTCACGAGCCCGCGCAGCTTGGAGTCGGTATTTCTCGGGAGCGTGGTGAGCGGAAGGTCAGCGCGGATGCCGAGCCGCACGGGCTCCGATGCCGCCGACAGCTGCTGTTCGTCGCGCTTCGGTCGCCGGTAGCTCAAGCCCACTACAAACAGCAGCACGCCGAGGCTAGCCATCACCGCGATCAAGCCTTCGGGCCAGGCGAAGTACATAGGTCCGCGTAGCGCAAGCGGCCCGCTGGTCGCGCTGAGCACGACCAGTGCACCACTCGGGTCACATGCCAACGCACGGATCGCGCTCGGCTGGGATTGCACGAGCTCGAACGGACCGGTCACGCTCGCGGCTTCCAGCAGCTCCCCGCCGCTGCGAGCGTAGTACGTGCCATGCCGCGAGCACTGCACAACTTGCTCTAGCGCGGGCTGGAGCGTTGTAAGCTCGGCGAGCCTGCCGCCATCAGCGGCGTAGACGGTTGTGCCCTGCGGGCCGGTCGCGATGATGGAGTCGCCCAGGCGCGACAGCCGGTCGATGCGGCCAAGCTGCTTCACACCTTGCGCCCGCGTAAACCTTCGCGTCTCGACATCGTAACTGACCAGGGATCCTTCTCGGGTCGCGATCCAGAAACGCGACTCGGAGCTACCGCGAACCACGCCCGCAGGATGCCCACTGAAATCGAAGGGCTGCCCGCGACAGTCGCTGACGGCTGCATCGCACACAGCGAGCTTGTCTTGGTATGCGATCGCAACGTGCGCTTCGGCGACCGCCAGGCCCTTGATTGCATCTCCCACAGCGGCCAGAGGCCGCGACTCGAAGCCGCCTTTGCTCGACCAGGCGAACAGCTGTGCACCGTCGTGAGCGTATTCACCGCTGCTGTTTCGCTGTGCGTCGAGCAGCAACGGTCGCCGATGCAACGCGATCGTTTGATGGCTCGCTCGTGTCGCGAACAATGGCTCTACGTTTCGTGCTGTGCTCGACCTGAAGCCCTCGAATGAAGTGGCCGCCAATGCGCGAAAGCGATCAGCGTTGTCGCCGGCTCCCGGCAAAATGTAGTCGTCGAAGCGATGCTGCGGAGTTCGCGCGTCGAATGGTTGACGCTGGTAGAGCTTGCCTGTGAGTCCCGAATGGTAAGCCTCGAGCTTGCCGTCTCTCACAGCGAGCACGTCCCAAAACCCATTGCCGTCTACATCCTCGACGGAGACCGTCGACACCTGCTTCCAATCCATCGCGTCGCCCTTCGTATCGACGCCAGCAGGTGAAAGCGATTCCAGCGACGAGCTAAAGGCCGTGCCACCTTCGGTATGACGTATGTAGAGGAACTGGGATCCCACTGTCTCCGCAACCACGAGATCGCTAATTTCCGCAGCGGAATCATCGGCAGTGGGCAGGAAGTGCGTTAGACCATCCTCCTTGGTCAGCTTGTAGCGGTGTGTGGCGCCATCGCTGAACAACTGAAACGCGTTCGCTCCCTCGCGCACGAGACTTCTCTTGCTCGGCGCCAGCGGCGCGCCGGACAGCTGATCCTCGAAGAGCGGCGCACCCGTGTGGAGGTCTAGAGCGAGCACGACCGTGTGCGTCGAATTCATAGACGCTCGCGCTGCAACAATCACGACGGCGTCCGTGGTGCCGTCGCTGTCCAGATCGAAGAGCATCGGTCCCGCTTGAATGCTTGTGCCAACCCGCTCCATGAAAGCGTATGCGCCGTCGAGCCCGAGCTTCGCGACGTACCCGTCGTCCGTCGCGTACACAGCGAAATCTCCGTCGAGTAACACGCCATACGGTGGAACAGGGCGCGGGGCCTGAAGATCGAGGCTACGCACAACCTCGCCAGCCGCGGCGTCGATGACGAGAAGTTTGTCGACTGTCGCGGCGACGGCGAGTGAGCCCCTGACAGCTATCTGCTGTCGGCGCGGATCGAATGTGCCGAGCTCTATGGGGTTCGTCCCGTCCCATATCGGCTGGAGGGTCAGCGCCAGTCCCAGCTTCCGCCGGAGCTCAATGGTCTGCGCCGATTCTAGATCGAACTGCAGTTGCCGCTCCGCGGCTTCAAGCACGGTCTGCTCGCCTCGCGGCGATTTGTCTCGTGCGGCTTGGGGAGCGGACTTCTTCGACGAGCGTTTCGGCGCAGACAGCGGTGCGGCTTGTGGTGTTTTCGCTTCGGGCGCGGACTTCGCCGTCGGCGGCAATGGTGCCGCTTCACGCGCCGGCTCAGCCTTGGGCGGAGCCTCTTCATCATCGGGCGAAACCCATCCCTTGGGCGGGTTTTCACCCGCGTGAGCGACCAGCGCTACGAGCAAAAGCGCGGGCATGAGCGAGAGCTGCCACAACCTCCACCGACGGCGCTGGTGCATAGTGCGCGCGAGCGTAAGCCGCTTCTCGTGCCGTGCGACAACAAATCGATTACATCAGGGCCCCGGCCATGTGAGCCAGATCACTTCTCGACCGAGGCGCGCGTAAACGCCGAGATTACCTCTGACGTAATCGTCTGCTGGCGCGGTCGTGTGCATGCTGACAGGCATCAAACAGTTGGAGGTTAGACCGATGTGCTAAGCGCGTAGCTCTTCGATGTCGCTCAGGTCGATCTCGATGTGGATGTCGCCGTCTTCGCAGATCTCGCACTCAGTGCCGTGGATCAGAGGCTTCTCGCTCTGCACTACGATGCCTGCCGGTAACACTCTATGCGTGCCGCTCTTTTCGGCTGCGTCACGCACGACGATGCCGGCGGGCAAGCGTCGCCCCGAGGGGACCGGCGGCGCAGGCAACGACGGGGGCTGGACGGTGTCAGAAGGCGGCGCGATGCGTGCCTTGAGCAAGAGCGGAGGTGGCGCAGACACCGGCGCGCTGAGCTGCTCAGGCGAGGTTTGCGTCTGCACGAGGTGTCGATATTCGTTGCAGCTCTTGAGCAGCCCGTCGTGCCGACCCATGCCCACGATGCGACCGTGGTCGAGCATCAGGATCTTGTCGGCTTCGACGATCGTGCTGAGCCGGTGCGCGACAATCACGCGTGTGCAGTCCAAGCGGCGCAGCTCTTCTTGCACGCGGCGCTCGGTGACCACGTCGAGCGCGCTCGTGGCTTCGTCCAGAATCAACACGCTCGGACGCAGCAAGAGCGCACGCGCCAAGGACAAGCGCTGACGCTGACCGCCCGAGAGCGATGAGCCGCCGTCAGCGAGCACGGTGTCGTAGCCCATCGGCATGGCTTCGATCGTCTCGTGGATGCACGCGATGCGACACGCGCGCTCGATCTCGTCTTGATGCACTTCGTGATCAAAGAGCGAGACGTTGTCGCGGATCGTGCCTGCAAACAAGCGTGTGTCTTGCGTCACGATGCCGAGGCGCTTGCGCAAGCGGGTCAAATCCCACGCGCGCAGGTCGCGGCCGTCGAACGAAATGGACCCTTCGCTCGGCTCGTACAAACCGGCAAGCAAACGCGCCAGCGTAGACTTACCAGAGCCCGATGCGCCCACGATCGCAACACACTCACCGGGCGCAGCTTCGAAGCTGACATCGATCAATGTCGGCTCGGGCTCGCTCGGATACTTGAAGCCAACGTTGCGCAGGCCGAGCGCACCTGAGAGGTTCACCGGCTGATTGCCGACGTCAGCGCTCGCACGCTCGCGCGGCGTCTCCAGCACATCCTCGATGCGTTCCATGTAGCCATGCAGCTGCGTGAGCTTGAGCGAGGTCGCGACCAAGTTCGCGACCGGATCGAGGAAGCCCGCGCCGAGCGCAGACAAGCCGAGCATCGCGCCGAGCGACAATGAGCCATCGAGCACTTTGTACGCGCCCATCAGCATCAGGCACACCGGACCCGCGAAGCGCAACGTGCCGAGCAGCGCCGCGAACGTGCCGTCGAGCAAACCGCGCGCGATCGAGCGGTTCAAGGTGTTCACGTACAGGTCCGTCCAGCGCGAGAGCGCACGGTCGGTCGCACCCATCGACTTGAGCACTTCCATGCCGGCGAGCATCTCGACCTGCGTCGCTTCCAGCTGCGCTTGCGCGGCGAGGCCCTCGACGACGAGCTGCGCGTTGCGCTTGGCGCCGATCGCGTAGACCAGCACCTGCGCGGCTGCGAAGCCGATGGCGACATACGCCAAGCTCGGCGCCGCGCCGATCAACAGCACGAAGTACAAGCTCACGAGCACACCGTCGAGCAACGCCGACAATGCACCCGTCGTGAGCAGCTCACGGATCGCCGCCTGACTGCTCAAGCGCATCATCAAGTCACCGGTCGTGCGCTGCTGAAAGAACGAATACGGCAGCGCAAACAAGTGATCGACGAAGAAGAACGACATGCGCGTCTCGACCTTCGTGCGCAGCTCCAAGAGCAAACGCGCGCGCAAGAGCGTCGACATGAAGTAGAACGCCGCGAGCACCAGGAAGCCAGAGCCAACCAAATACAGCAGCGGCGTGTCGTGGCGCGGAACCACCTTGTCGACCAGCGTGGTCATGAGACCAGGGATCGCCAGCGACAGGAGCTGCATGAAGATCGAGGCGATGATGATCCGCCCCCACACGTTCTTGACGCCGAAGATCCAAGACGTGTAGCGGCGCAGCCGTTGGCGGCGCTCAGGCTTGACCGGCACAAACGTGTCGCCCGGCTCGAACACCAGCGCGACACCGCTCAGCGACTTGTTCGCGTCGTCCCAGGTGACCTTGCGGCGACCGGTCGCGGGATCGACGATCTGCAGGCCCTTGTCGTTGGCGCCCTCGTACACGACGTAGTGCGCGAGGTCCCAGTGCAAGATGCTGCCGGCGGGTAGAAACTTGAGCTTGCCGAGCTCGACCGAGACGCCACGGCATGTCAGCCCAAAGCCACGACCTGCAGCCAACAGCTGCTTTGCGTTCACGCCGTTGCGCCCGCCCCCGAGGCGGCTGCGCACTTCATGCAGCGGCACATGCTTGCCGTGAAAAGACAAGACTGAGGCCAGGCATGCAGCGCCGCAGTCAGTCTCAGTCAGCTGAGGGACGAACGTCACCTCTTTATTGCGTGCAGTTGCGATGTTCATACTGTCACCCAAACTCTGATCGCCTGCACCCACTCAGCGCTGACGCGCTTCATGCGTTCGGTCCAGGGCTTCAAGCTCGGCACAAAACTGTAAGCGATCGGCTCGTTGCGCACGACAGCTTCGGCTTTGCCGAGCATGCCCGTGGCGTAGTCGTAACTCTGACCTTCCATCGAAAACGAGGTGCGCGGCAGAGTCGCTTGCACGAGCACCACCGGACCGTGGATCGCGAAAGCATCCGCGAGGTCGCGACCGACGAAACGCGCAGCCTCCGCGGGACCGACGATCTGCTCGCCCACTTGTTGGATCTTCAACTCGTGCGTGAGCAGGTGAAAGCCATCGATCTCGAAGCGCAGCTTGGCGCCGGCATGAAGCAGTGGACGGTAGCGACCTGGCAAGAGCGCGGTCACGGTCGCCGAGCTCGCTTCGCCCTGCAGATCGATCATGCGCATGCCGGGCTCGACCACTTGGCCTTCGCGGACACGCACATCGCCCACGATGCCAGCGTGTGGCGCGCGCACCGAGCGGCGCGCGTGACGTTCTTCTGCGAGCACACGGCGCGAGCGCAGCGAAACCAGCGCTTCGCGCGTCACCGCGTCGTCAGGCTGGAGCAGCAGCTTCGCGAGCTGACTGTCGAACTCTTTCATCGCCGCTTGCAGCTCTGCGAGCTCATCGGAGTCGTGGAAGCGCACGAGCTCATCGCCGACCTTCACGCGATCGCCGGGCTTCACGAGCACGCTCGTGACCAAGCCTGCGCCGCTCGCGGTGAGCGCCGTGCGCCCGTCGAGCTGCACGAATGCAGGGCCCGACGCGTACTCGTTCATGCGGCCCCAAATCACAAAGGCGAGCGCCGCGAGCATGCCTGCCATGAGCAAGCGGAAACCCCACGAGGTGGCTTTTTCGTCCAGCGTGATCAGCTCTGAGCGTAAACCCCGGGCCCGCTGATGCTCGATGGCCTCAGGTCGAAACAACTTGATGTTTGGCACGACGAGACTCCTCTCAGTCTTCTGCGAGCGTAACCGCGACCGGTGCGCCTGGGATCCAGCGCGTGGCGTCGGGCAATGCCGCTGGCAGCGGCGCGGTTGCGAACACCAGCTCAGCCGAAGGATCGACCTCTGGGCGCACCGCGTCGACCTGCGCGATCACGCGCTGGTCGCTGCCCTGCAAGCGCATCGCGACAGTAGTCGCAGCGGCTTTGCTACCGGGCGTAGGCAGAGAGAGCTCCCCGGGAGGGAAGGCAAAACGAACTTGACGATCGCCGCTCAAAATACGCATGACGATCTGGCCGGAAGCCACGCTGTCGCCGCTATCGACGCCGAGCGAGATCACCGTGCCGGCGAACGGCGCGGTCAAAGTCTGGCGCGTGGCGCGCATGCGCTGTTGTTTCAGCGCGATCCGGCTGACGCCCATGTTGGCGCGCGCGGCTTGCAGCTCTGCGTTCGCGACATTCGCTTCCGCCGCTGCCGTGTCGAGCTCTTGCTGAGAGAGCCAAGTCGAACCCGCACGCAGACGCTCGAGCTTGGTCGCCGCGGCTGCAGCACGCGCTTGGAAGCGCGACATTTCCGAGGTGCGCTCGCGCAGCTGCGCGTTCGCCATATGCACGCTGCTGGTGGTCTCGAACGGATCGAACTGCACGAGCTTGTCGCCCTTCGCCACAGCATCGCCCGTGCGCACGAACACCTTGTCGACGCGGCCAGCCATGTTGGCGGCGAGCTCCGCTGTGTTCGCAGCCACAACTACGCCGACCCAGCCGCGTTCTTTCGCCATGCCGATGTCGGTCATCGCCGTGGGCGGCAGGCCCGTGCTCGCAGCAGACATCGCAGTCGCTGGCACTCGGGCCAAGACGATCAGAAGGATGAGCCCGCAGAGCACGGGGACACAAGCTGCACTAATGAGAATACGGTCGCTCATTGCTCAACCCCAATCCCAAGCGCAAAACTAAGTTAGTTAAGAGAGAGAATAAGTAAGTTCACCGGAGCGGTGCTGGGCCCCGCTGGTCAGCTTCAGAAGCTGACACCCCTGACGTCAGCACCGCTCCGCAATGGGCAGATCAGTGCCGGCCGCGACCGCCGAACAGGCCGCCGAGGCCGCTCAGCAAGCCGCCGAGGCCACGGAGAGCGCCGCCGACCACGTCGCCGACGAGGTCGAACGCGCCCTCGAGGATGCCGTGCCCATGGCCCTTACGGCCACGACCACCACCGGAAACCGTCTCCAACATGTCTTCTGAAATCGTCTCAAACTTTTCCATCAATCACTCCTTGGTACGTCGTCACACTCATCAGCACTGACTGCATGTCAAAGGGACATAATCAACCAGTCCGTAGTATCGCCCTTCGACTCTGCAATCACTCTGTGTAGTGAGTGGTGAGCATCATGGTATGAAGCAGCGCGCAAGCAAGCCGATTGAAGTGAAACAAAGCAGATTGGCAGCTTGAGGGAGCGCGCCAATGCACAAGCTGAGCAGCCGCGGTCAGCTGCACAACAAAGCATGCAGAACCGGAAAACACACTCGACAGAGCGAGTGATCCCGACGCAGAAACATGCCGTGAGGGGCGGCTTACAAACCCCGGAAACCACTCAAGATTTGCTCGGCTTCGTCGAGCAGCGCGCGGCTCAGATCGGCGTTATGGAATAACGCCGCATTGTCATCTAACACCAGATTTGTCTCATAACGCGCGCGCTCCAGCGCGCTGTCAGAACAACCCGCCGCCGTTAGCTGCAAGTGCGGCACTGGCGCAGCGCCGCTTTGGCAATGTGGCGCAAGCGCAAGCGACACTGCGAGTGCGCGTGCATGCAGCGCGTCGCTCGCTACACGACCGGCCGAGAGCGCGTCGTTCGCGTGACAAGTCGCGCAAACTTGCGGCTCCGCGCGAAACGAATGGTCGATGGCGTTGGCTTGCAGCGCGCCACCACCATGACAACCGATGCATCCACGAGGCACCTGTTCGTGCACCGACCGCGCGCGCACGAGATCCCAAGCCCCAACCTCTCGCGCAGGCACTCGAATCTCCGAAGCAAACAAACTCCCGCTTGGCGTCGGCCCAACGAACACCGTCGACGTCGACCTTGACAGCGAAGGCGACGAAGCCCGCAAAGACACCGGCAAATCCGGCAGCACGGTCAAGGACCCCGCCGAGCTCCCCGCAGCAGACTGCGGCGAGGACGCACGTGCGCGAAGCGGAGGCAATGTTTGCTCGCCAAGCGCAGCTAGCGCCGCTATCGGCTGCGAAAAACTCGGAGCATGGCACGACCGACACAGCGTGGTGGCAGCCTCAGGAAACACCTCGCCCGAATGCGCCACCACTTCAACGTCTCGGATCAGCCTCGGCCCACGATTCCCACTATGCGGCGCATGACACGCTGCACACGCGATGCCAGTTGGCGGCGTCCGCGGCGCTTCATCTGACAGCTTTCGCACACCGTTATGCGCGAGAAAACCAGCAGTTGTATGACAGCGAGCGCACTCAGCTTGCCGCGTCGCAGGATCGCGATCCGAGATCGCCATGCGGCTGCTGCGCCATTGCGTCACATGCACATAACGCGGCGGCGCATCGTGACAGGTCGCGCACACGTCACTCTCCAAGATCGCGCTGCGCTGCTCCGGCGGCGGAATTGCTCCCGGCCCATGGCAGGCCGTGCAACGCACTCCACCCGCTCGACGCAGCGCTTGCGGCAGATCCTCCCAGCGCGTGTGCTCACTCCAAGTGAAACCCAAGCGCGCAGCCACCGCCTGAAAACCGCCATCGCTCAGCCCGCGCTCACCGAGCACATGACAATCGATCATGCAGCCCACGGCGGCAGGATCAGCGCCGGCTTCGAGCGGCCGCTGCAGCGCGTGACTCATCGCAGACTCAGCCGTGTGCTCACTCAGCGCGGCGTGGCACTCGGCGCGACCGCAATCATAAGGCGTCGCATCATGCGTGAGCGACTGCAGCTTCAACGTGTGCCTATCGTCGTGTGTGAGCGTCCAACTGCCTGGTGCATCGGCAGTGAAAAACGTCAACCCTTCCAGCGCTTTTACCGAAGCATGGCCACCTGGCGGCCGAGTCTTCACGCTCCAACCCGTGCCCTCGAGCACAAGCGGCTGCGACACAGCAACACTCGACAACCCGGTCGCACGCGCAGCGGCGCTCACCACCAGCTGACGCGTCGCCGGCGCAAACCCGGGAGCTTCCCAACGAGCTTGCAACACCACCCGCCCCTGCGTGCGCGGCGAAATCGGCACAATGCCACGGCTGGTCGGCAGCTCGCGATCACGTAGCGCTACACCGCCATCCGCGGCAGCAAAGACGCGCGGCGACTCGACCTCGTTTCGAGTGCCTGCACCTGTAATCGGCAGCTTGGATTGCGAGCGTTCGTCGCTCGGCGCTCCCGCGCCCGCGAACGACTGAGGCGCAACGGCACCTGCGGAAGCTGCAGGCGCATGCTGGTGCTGCGACGCCGTCCACTCATCATCGCCGAGGCGCGCAATGCGCGCGTTGAGCACGAAACCAGCGTCGCTCACTTCGAGATCAGAAAGCGTGGGCCCTTCCAACTGTTGCCACGCAATTTTCCCGAGTTGCGGCTGCGGAGCGCAGTTGAGCTGCGCCTGCACCGTGAAGCGCGCGCCGAAACCAATGCCCGTGCGATCACCGCCGAGTGAAAGCACATGCTTGAACACCAACGCGTCGGGCTGCGGTCCCGGCGGCACGCTCACCGGGCACATATTCGGCGCAGTGATCCGCAACGCGCGCGACTGATCCACACGCGCGATCGCGATCACTCCACGGGCATCGAGCCGAGCGCTCTCGACGTTGTCAGCCGGCTCGATCAGCACATCGCGCAAGCTGATCCGCCGCTCCGCGCTGCTGTCTAATGACAATGAAACCCGATCACTCGTCGCACGACGAGGCTCTCCACACGCCACGAGCACAAACGGCACAAGCAGCACAAACACCATGGGTTGTGTCAGGTGGCGAGTCATATCCGCTCGCTCAAGCTCCACCTGACACACAGCTACCCAACGCACAGCGCGCGCTTGGTCCGCAGTCAGCATCCAGCCAACACGCTGGTGCTGGACGGCGCGGTAAACACAGGCCTTCCTGGCACGTCGTGTCCTTCGGGCATGCCTTGTCCCCGGAGCACGCTTCGCCGATGAGCGACCCGCGTCCAGCACCACACGATCGCACCGTGGCGCCGAGCCGCTGCTCGTAGCGACAGTGCCGGAAGCCCGAATCACTCGGCCGGTCCGGCGCTGTGTCGATGCAGATCTCTTCGCCGCCCTCAGCGACACCTCGGCGCGGTCCACATAGCCAGCCCAGATCGCGAGGCCCGCGCGCGGCGCCTGCCATCGATCCGCGACTATGACAAAACGTGAGTCCACCCATCTCCACGCATTCCCACTCGCCATCGTCCGGCATGCGTGGGGAAAGTTGTATGCAGCGAGTCGTCCCGCATTCGAACATACCGCCGTTGGCTGCGCGCTCCTCGCAGCTGCGCGCGGCGCCCGACCCACCGCAGCGAAAACCCGAGCTAGGCTCGATGCCCTCGGGCAAGCTTCGCGGAACCCGGCGTGCGACGTCAGCTTCGTAACAAGCTCGTGATTCACCGAAGTCGCTGCATAGCTGCCCAGGACGATCCTGCTCCGGGGCGTTTGCGCGTGTGAATGTTGCCAGCTGCGCTGCCTGACGGCTGGCCCTTTCCGAGCTCTCGTGCTCGCAACCCGCTGCAGCCATCAGCAGCGAGATCGCGAGCACAAGACAAGTCTCACTCCGGAAGAACCGGCGGCGGGGGCGGCGGCGGTGCATGGCCGCACTTAAACTGTTTGCTGCAGTCACCCACGAAGATCTCACCGAGGTACTGAGGATCGTCCGGCGAGAGCTCGGACAAGCAACCGTGCAACATGTTCCGGCACTGGACGCCTGGGAGGTCCACCGTATTTCCCACGTCTTCGCGGCATGTGCTCCACGTTCCATCAGGCAAGCAGGTCTTGGTCGCAGTCAAACTGCAGATAATACCCACGGAGCAATCTTCGCTGCACTGAATGACAGCACCAGGAATGCATTGGCACTCCTCTTCAGTCTCGGGAACGCCCGCGTCGACGCCACAGCTCAGCTCTTCGCCCTTACACTCGCTCCAGCTGGCGAACTCGGTCGTGCCCTCGCACACCTGTAGACCATCGTGGCACTTGCCCATGTTCCGGTCGGCCGGCGAGCCCGTCCAGCAAGCCGAGGTCTCGCCCATCGTGCATGAACAACCTTCGACCTTGAAGGGACTGTTGACCTGGTTGCAGTTGAGCGGCTGGTTCGTGCTGCCCGGCGACGTCGGGATCACTGCGCTCGTGCCCGCTTCGATGCCTGACGCTGACGGCGGCGCATTCGAGCCAGCGACTGCCGAGGGATTGCTCGGCTTGGCGACGCTCGCAGCAGCACCCGTAGACGAGTTGTTAGACGCCGCGCCCTTGCCCGTACCACTCGCAGCTGATGGCTGCGTTCCACCGCATGCCGCGAGGCATGTACCCAGCAACAGCGCCCATGACAGGCATACTCGACTCGACATGCCCCCTACGTGGCGGAGTGCTGTACTTTCAGTGCACCCCTTCCAGCGATTGTCTGAAAATGCACATTCGCGCGCTCAACCCGCAGAGAATTCCGTATTTTTACAAGATTACCCGCCATCAGTAGCCCAAAACCATGGCATGTACTGCTCCCGGGACGGTCCCTCCGCGTATTGGTACGGCAGGGTTGCGGTGCTCCCGGTGACTGGAGAAGCCCATGACCACCGAGCACTTCGTCCCTGAGGTGTACGCGATCGATTTCGGCACGACGAACTCGCTGCTGGCAGCTGCAAACCGCGAGCGCGTTCATCCGCCGATCGCACTCGATCCACTCGCCGCGGATCCGACCATCCTGCGCAGCGTGATCTACTTCCCGAGCGCCACGCGGGCGTTCTACGGCGCGCAAGCGATCGCTGAATACACTGCGTCCGGTGGTCAGGGCCGGCTCATCCGCTCGATCAAGAAGCACCTGCCGAGTCGCAGCTTCGTGGGCACGCACATCGACGAGCGGCCGATGAACCTCGAAGACTTGATCGGCGCGTTTCTGGGCGAGATGCGCGCGCGCGCCAATCGCTTCTTCGACGCAGACGTGAAGCGCGTAGTGCTCGGCCGGCCTGCGCGGTTCGCCGCAGAGGAAGCCGATGACAACTTCGCGCAATACCGACTCGAGCGTGCGGCGCGCACAGCTGGCTTCGAGGAGATCAGCTTTTGCCCCGAGCCGATCGCTGCCGCACGCGAGTTTCGCAGCACGCTGTCTGAGAGCAAGATCGTGTTCGTCGGAGACTTCGGCGGCGGAACATCAGACTTCACCGTCCTGCAGATGCACGACGGGCCGTTCCAGCAGAACGACGTGCTCGCGATCGGAGGCTTGTCGGTGGCAGGCGACGCCTACGACTCCGAGATCATGCGCAAGCACATCGGCCGGCACTTCGGCACCGAGGTCCAATACAAGGTGCCGTTCGGCAGCAATGTGCTGACCATGCCGCCCGCCCTCATGGAGAAGATCTGCACGCCGGCAGATGCTTCGCTGCTCAGAGCGGCAGAGGCCATGACATTCTTGCGGAACGTCAAAAACTGGTCGCTCGGCGACGAAGACGCACAGCACATCGAACAGCTGCTCACGCTCGTCGAAGATCGCCTGGGCTTCTCGGTGTTCGAGTCGATCGAGCAAGTCAAGCGCGCGCTCTCGGAGCGCGAACAAGCCCGCTTCTCGTTCCACTACCCTGATGTCGATATCGAACAGGACATCACGCGCGCAGGCTTCGAAGCAAGCAGCGCACGCTCCACCGAGCGCGTGGTCGCCGAGCTCGACGCCACGCTCGAGCGCGCGGGCATCACAGCCAGCCAAGTCGACATCGTGTGCTGCACAGGCGGCACAGCCCGCCTACCCATCGTGGCCGAAGCCCTCGCCACCCGCTTCGGCAGCGAGAAGCTCTCGCAGTTCAGCCACTTCCACTCAGTGATCTTGGGCTTAGGCGCGCAGGCGCGAGCCTCACTAAGCTGAGGCCCGATACGCTCACATTCTACATCACTGGCAGGACACGCCCTCTTCGAGGCTTTCGTTGCAACGCAAACCGACCGTCGCGCAGTTTATCTCGACTACGCGGCGCTTGCCTTCCGCGAGCGTCGAGCAGCGGCGCGCGGTGTCGCCCGCGCACTGACCCGCGGCCGGCAAGTCGCGACAGGGATCTTGCCAAAGCAGCGATTGCTCGAGGAAGGTCATGACTTCCGGTGTAAAGCGCGCATACACCGCACCGTGATCGCAGCGCAGAGCGGCGGAGCTGACTCCGCCCGAGACCACACCGTACGCGATCAGCTCGCCGGCTTCGTTCGCGCGGAGCAGCGGCCCACCCGAGTCGCCAAAACAAGGTTGGCTCCCACCTTCGCTGCTTAACAGCATCTCACCCGCCTGCTCCAAGGTCGTCGAATCGAAGGTCACGCGATCGGCAGCCACCAACTTGCAGACCTCGGTCGCTGCAGCTTCTGGCGTCGGCGCGACACACTCCGGGGGCACGGCGAAGCCACGCAGCTCGAGAAAGAACGCTTCGAAGCTGCCCAAGAGCAGCTCGTAAGTGCGCCCTTCGAGCGCGCGCAACTTCAAACCGCCGATACGCCGGTTCTTGCCGGTGTCGCGATTGTCAGACTGACCGAAGCCGATGGCTGCGAACTCTTGACCGAGCTGCGTGTTGTCGAGCGCCCCCAGCTTGACGACCCGCGCGCCCTCGAGCGGCTCGAGCAAATGCAGCACCGCGACATCGTGACCATTGCGCGCGAAGCCTTCCGTTCCACCGGGCGCTTCCTCCAGATCGATGACGGTCGCATACGCAATGGGATGAAGCGCGTCGGGACCGAGCGCGAAGACCAAGGTCTCGTCGCTGCGTGCAGCGGCAGCAAACTCACCCGTGCAGTGCTTCGCAGTGAGCACGGTGCGATCGTTGAGCAGCGCGCCGCTACAAGACATCGTCAGCGCAGGCTCCGCCGCGGGCAAGCCCGCGTCGATGTCATCGAACGACACCGCCGCGCCCTTCTTCAACCGACTGATGCTCCCAACAGCATTCAGCTTCGGACTATCCGCTTCAAACCCGCCGATCACGGCGGCGCTTTTCAGCGAAACCTCCGTGCTCGGCTCCAGCTCATGCGCCAGGCAACCAGCCAGCACAAAGCAAACACACGCGACGCCAGTTTGGCTCTGCAGAGACATCGAACTCTCCCTCTGTACAAGGCCACGCGATCAGCCCCTCACACCGCGCTGAGCCGAAGCCCAACTCCCGTCATCGCACACCGAGATAAGAAACGCATCGCCAAATCGAGCCAACAAAACCCGCCGTCACTTCTGACGACGACGCTGCCTACTGCAGCCATCAGCGGCAGCACCGAACCGACCGTCGGTGCGCTTGTTCGAGAACACCAAGCGCATCCATTTCCAGCCTGCCGCTCTCAGTCAGTCAGGGCTGCAGGCTTCGGCGCACTGCGTAACACGGCAACTATCCGCGGCGTAGGCGCGGCCGATGATCGTGCCCGGATCACCGACCATCGAGCTGAGCTGAAGCGGGCTGCCGCCCGCAGCTTCGTGTTCGGCCCTGCACGGACCACTCGGGACGCGGCAGGCGGGTGCATCACCGCAGTAGCACGGAGTGCCGATGCAGCTGTTGCTCCTCGTGCACGCCACGATATCGCCGCACAATCTATTCTCGTTATTGTTTGATCCGAAGCGGCATGCGAGCTCGGTGACGGCGCATTGCTCGCAAACACAGCGCTCGCACTCATCGCGCGCGCTCGCGGTGCACGCAGCGCTGTCAGTCGTCAGCTTGCAGCTCGAATCGCAGTCATCGCTACCATCGCACGCCTCGGCGCCCTCCTGCACACCGTTGCCGCAGCGCGCTTCGCAGTTTGGATCGGTCTTGGCGTTGGACCCCTCGGGGCAGCATGCGTCGTCCGGGCCGATGGCGGTCACCGCCTCCGGGAGGCAGGCCGCATTGCATGTGCTCTCGCTGCCAGTGAGCTTCTCGATAAAGCAGGCCTCTCGGTTCTCGCAGCTGGTAGGACATGGCGTCGCCGTGCCCGGCTCACACGTCTCCCCGCTGGTCGTCTGAACGATCCCGTCGCCGCAGCGCGTCGAACAGTCTTGATCGGTGTCCTTGGTGCAGTTGCCGGGACAGCAGCCATCGCCACTCTCGCATGTCAGCTGACGCAGCAAGCACTCCGATTGACACCCCGTTCCGTTGAGCACACGCGGCACGCAGCGCTCCACAGCAGGACATTCGAGGGGACAAGCGCCAGGCAAACCTCGCTCGATCGCGGTGTCACATCGTTCGACCCCGCTCACCACGCCGTCTCCGCACCGCGTCTGCCTCGCCTGCTGCGCGTCCGTGCTCTCGGAGCCATCGGAGACGTGTGCGTCTGCGCTGCCCGCGTCTGTACGTTCAGCCGACTGCACGCGCAGTCCCTGACGGTCGGAAACCGTGCAGGACACGGAGAAGCACAGAACAGCTAACGAATGGACGATGCGCCACATGTGCCGAATCTACCTCGGGCGCTCATAGTTGGGCATCGCTTGTGGTTGTATTGCAGCACCTGGCGGCGCGGCCTCGCCGAGGCCACGGCGCTCGGAGCAGCTTGTCAAGTGCGGGTGCGTTCGTCTTGAGACTTCGCGACGAAGTCGAACAGCGCGCGCACTCTGCCCGAGCGGCGGAGATCTGGATGCGTGAGCAACCACACTCCATAGCTTTCGTTGGGCGCTGCGAAGGGTAGCTTACGCAAGCCTTCGCTGTCCGCGTCGCTCAAGAGCGCGGCACCTAGGCCTGCGCGCACCGCTGCCAGCGCGTCTTCGTGCGTGTCTACCTGCACGACCACCCGCGGCTGCGACGTCAAGCGCCGCAGCTGCGCGCGCTGCCATGCGTCGTCCAGCTCGCTCGGGCCTGTCCACGCGATGTACTCGCAGTCTTCTGCCGCGGGCACAGCGCGGCGCCCGAGATAGCGCGTGCTGCAAAACCAGCGCAGCGTCACCCGCGCGAGCTGGCGACCGATCAGCTCGTCAGGTGGCGTGTTGCCGACCATCAGCGCCGCATCGACCTGCAGCCGTGAGAGGCGGATAGCGGCGTCGCGCTCTCGGTCCAGCGCGAGCTCGATGCGCGGATATGCCTTGCGCAGCTCGGCCAGCAGCGGCAGCGCGTTGAACAACGTGCTGTCACAGATCGAGAGCTTGAGCCGGCCCGCCGGCGTAGGCTGGCGATTGAGCGCACGCCGTTGCAATGCCTCGGCCTGGCTCTCCATGCCTTGCGCGCTCGCGAGCACGTCCTCGCCGTCGGCGGTAATTCGATAGCCGGTGCGTACTCGGTCGAACAGCCGCACCCCGAGGCTGGCTTCGAGCTGAGCGATGTTCCGCAGGACAGTCGCGTGACCGACGCCTAGCTGCTGGGCCGCAGCCATCGCTGAGCCCGCCCGCGCAACGGCGAGGAAATATCGCACCTGGTCCCAGCTCAGCTCATTGTCCATTATTGAACAACCGACGTGCACAATTGCATGTTTTTGAACAGCGGTACAGCTGCTAAGCCTGCTTGCATGGACACCAAGCTATCGAGCGTTCGCGACGCCATCGCACAGCTCAGCGCAGGCAACTTCGTGGTCGTCGTCGACGACGAGCAACGCGAAAACGAAGGCGACCTGATCATCGCGGCCGAACACGCGACGCAGGAAAAGCTGGCATTCATGATCCGGCACACCAGCGGCGTGATCTGCGCGCCATGCGAGCCTGAGCGACTGACACAGCTCGATCTGCCGCCGATGGTAGAACGCAATCAAGAGCCGCATCGCTGCACCTTCACAGTCTCCACCGACTATCTGCCCGGCATGACCACCGGCATCTCGGCGCGCGAACGCGCGCGCACCTTAAACGCCCTCGCCGACCCCACCACGCGCGCGAGTGACTTCGTGCGGCCTGGCCACATCTTCCCGCTGAAGTATCGACCGGGTGGAGTGCTCGTGCGCTCAGGGCACACCGAAGCCGCGCTCGATCTCTGCCGACTCGGCGGACGCGCACCGGCTGCTGCACTGTGCGAGCTGGTCAACGACGATGGCACGATGCAACGCTTGCCACAGCTCGTCCAATTCGCGCGACACCATGAGCTGCCGATCATCTCGATCGCTGCGCTGATCGAATACCGCGCACATCACGATGTGCTCGTGCAAGAGACTGGGCGCTCCGAGATCACGTTGAACGGGCAGAAGCTAACGGTCTACGCGTATCGCACAGCGTTTGACAATCGCGAGATCACAGCGCTGGTCAAAGGCCCGATCGATGGCAGCCAGCCGACTTTGGTGCGAGTGGTCAAAGGCGCACGCGGGCGCGATCTGCTGGGCAGCGCGCTCTCACCAGGCAACGTGATCTCGCGTTCGCTCGAGCTGCTGCTCGCGGCACCGCGCAGCGTGTTCATCTACTTCGCTTCGTCAGGCGCCGACGATGAAGAGACACAAGGCGCCGTGTGGCGCGAGGTCGGCCTGGGCAGCTGGATCTTGAACGCGCTCGGCGTGCGCCGCATCCATCTGCTCGCGAGCCGCGAGCTGAGCTTTCCTGGCATCACCAGCTTCGGGCTGAGCATCGAGACCGTGATCAAAGAGGTGTGAGCTGTCACGGCATCGGAAAGCCGCCTGGCAACCCACCTGGCAACCCGCCTGGCAAGCCGCCTGGCAGCCCCGGGATGGCGCCACGCCCACCGCCCGTCGGCACGCAGGTGAAGCCGCCACGCGGGTAGTAGCGCATCCAGTTGAAGCACATCTCGTCTTCGGTGGCGTCGCCCCACACGATGTCGCGCATGGTGTCATTCTCGTACGTGCAGGTTGTCGTGAGCACATCGCCGTTCTTCACGACCACATCACTCAGCGGCTTCAGCGTCTGCTCTTCGAAGTTGTACGGCGCGTCGTAGATCACATTCATGGGATCGCTGCCGCGCTTGAGATCGAGGTGCGCGTGCACACCGAGCCGATGCATGTGCGGCGTGATGCCCAAGAAGTGAACATCACCACTCGTCGTTGTGGCCGTGCACGGCACGGCGTTCTCTGCCCGCTGCATCGCGGGCACTGTCGCGTTGCCACGCAAACCGTAGATCGCTGCGGTCTTTGGGCGGAACGTGCGTGTGATGCATACCTCCAGGCCGCTCTGATCCTGTGCAGGCTCGGCGCTGTTCTTGTTGTAGTAGTGCATGTCGAGCGAGAGGCTGGCCGGGCCTTTCGGCACGTACAAGCCAACATCCGGCGGCAAGACATCGCCGCCCGCACCCGGCGCCCAGAACGTCAAGTTGGCGCGCTGGGTCGCGTCCCACAGGATCCAGTGATGGATCAGCGCGGGGTTCTGCGTGATCGGGCGTGTCGCCAACAGCTGCACGTCGTCGTCGCCCCACGGTGCATCGAAGATCATCTGCGGATGCGCTTCGGAGTTGCCTGCGATCGTGTAGGGCTTCGTCTTGTCCGCGGGGTCATACGCCAGGATGCTGTACACGTCTTCGCAATCCGCGGGCGGCCAGGGCTGCGCGGTGGCCTCTGTAGGAGGCACTTCGATCACCGGACATGCAGCGCTTGGCTGCGTCGCGCCCGCTTGCAACCATGCATCGAGCGCGGCCAGCTTGTCTGCCGGCAAGATGCCCGGCGGCGGCATCGGACGCGTCTGATCGTGCGTGCGCTCTTGCACGAGCTCATACACTTTGCGCGCAGCGTTGCTCGGCGCGGGCTTCATGAAATCTTCGAAAGTGACGAGCGACATCGGCGCGCCACCGATCAGCGTCGCGCCGTGGCATTGCTGGCAGCTCGTCGCCATCACCTCGAGCACACCACAAAACGCGTGAGGCGCGGCAGGGTTCGCAGTCGCGGGCGGCTGCACGGGCGCGCTGTCCGGCGAAATCGGAAGCTCCGCGCCGCCTGTGCCAGCTGCCGAAGCCATCGGCTGCGGAGACCCGGTGACGACCGCGGGTTGCCCTGCGCCCGCCGTAGTACTCGGCTGCACTGGGGCACGCGCCACGGGCACCGTTGCCTGGGGTGTCCCCGAGCTGGATTCCGAAGGTTGGGCGGCTTGTGAGCACGCTGCCCCAACCACGGTGAACCACACGAGCGCGATGCGACCTGACCTGATGAACGCAGTCACGTTACTGCTCCTTATGCACAAGCCGATCGGCGGGCTTCCTTAGCCACTTTGCACGCAAATCTGCGTCGTTACCTAGGCTTCTGCAAGAGCTTTGGCCGGCATGCGCAGGACCGCGCGCGGTGCCTGACGAACGGGAGCCCTTGCGGGTCCTAAAATGCCGCAGGCAGTAATCAAAGATCGGGCACGTTATCTCGCTTGGCCGGCGGGCTCGCAACCGTCCGGCCCACACACCGCGCCTTCTTCGACCATCAGCGAAGTGAGCGCCGGGACCTCCGCGTACGCGCGTTCCAGTGCGAGCCGCATGTGCGCCACGGGCTGGGCACCTTCGACCGCGTAGCGCTGCGCGAGGACAAAACACGGGACACCGCTGATCCCGAGCTGGCGCGCCTCTTCCTCGTCGCGCCGCACATCTGTGGCGTATTGGTCGGTGGCTAACACCCCCTGCGCGGCGTCCACATCCAAGCCGACATCCTGTGCAGCTGACAGCAGCGTGTCGTGCTCACCGATCGGACGCCCCTCGCTCAAGTACGCGCGCAGCAGCCGCTCTTTCAACTCGTGCTGCACACCGTTTGCTCGGGCCAGATGCAGCAGGCGATGCGCATCGAACGTGTTACCCGGCTGGATGCGCTTGAAATCCAGGGTGATGCCGTCGATGCGCGCGACCTCGACCAGCTGATCGATGCGCGCTTGTGCCTGCGCGCGTGTCTGCCCGTACTTGGCAGCCAACCGCTGCGCGTAGTCTTCGACGGCGCGCACGCGCGGGGCGCTGGGATCGAGCTCGAACGACTTCCACGTGACCTCGACATCGGCCGCGTGCTCGAAGCTGGCGAGCGCGGCTTCGAAGCGGCGCTTGCCCACGTAACACCAGGGACACGCGATGTCAGACCAGACGGATACCTGAAGGCGCTTTCGCATCCCCTAAACCTACGGCCCTAAACCAGTATGGCAAGTCTCCGTGGCGCGCTAGAGAAAGCTGCGAGAAGCGCGGACTTTCGGCCTTCGACCCACGCGGTCGGACAGCTCATGCAGCGCGGAAGCGACCTCGTCGGCCTGCGCTGGACGACGCGATCTTTCGTTGTGCACGGGCACGAGCCAGGCCGAAGCCTGCTCGATCGACGCGCACACACGCAGCTTGAAGCGGTCGCGCTTGGTCCCTAGAAAGTGCAGGCTGGTCGCCAGGCCACGCATCGCGCTCGCCCAAAAACCATCGCCGTCGAGCACCAGCGCAGACGCGATCGATTGATCCGCGAAGTCCTGCGTGACGCGTGCCATCTCATCGCGCACCCGCTTCTCGGGCAGCTCGGGTCGATTGGACATCACGTGTACGCTGGAGCCGCCGTTGTAGCGGTGGGCGAGCAGCTCGAACACCTTGCGTAGCTCGAGCACTTGCTCGATGCGCGGCTGTGCCGTCCACACCACCAGCACGATGTCGTCGAGCGTCCCGATGACGCAACCCTCTGATATGTGCTGAATGCTCGGGCTTCTGCCCGCTTGACTGCCCGTCTTGTGCATACCACTGGGCGTGCCGATGCAGCTCTCCCCAAGGCACTCATCGCCCGGAAGAGCTGAGAACTTGAGCGCTAATCGGCACCTCGGAGCGCTTGCGCCTACCGCGATTTGTAGGCCGCTGTGCGGGGCGCGCAGATGACCAAAACAGCTGTCCAACGCGAGCTATAGGGATTCTGAAGGGCAAACCGTTGCCGCTGATGGCTGCGAACCGGTGCAACAGCGCAACGCTGGTTGCGAGCCAGCACCCCAAGCCCGTGGACAAGGCGGCCACGTCTATGCTCACGCTCACGAAGATCTAGTGGTAGCGTGCGCAGCCCCTCATGGCTGACGCGCAACAACCTCTGTATCCAACTGCCACCGGCGTATGGCAGCGCCCCTTGCGCGGGCTCACGCTCGGCATCGTTCTCGTCGTCGTCGCAGGCGCGTTCGAACAGCTCGCCGTCGCGACGATCATGCCTGCCGCCGTCCGCGACCTCTCCGGCATGGAGCTGTACGGCTGGGCGTTTAGCGGCTTCACGCTCACAAACTTGATCGGCATCAGCGTAGGCGGCAGCGAAGGCGCGCGGCTCGGCGCAGTACGCTTGCTGCTGCTCGGAACTGTATTGTTTTGCAGCGGCCTCGTCACCGGCGCGCTCGCACCCGCGATGTCCGTAGTCGTGCTGGGCCGACTGCTCCAAGGCTTTGGCGCGGGCCTGTTGTGGACAGTCGCGTACGCGGCGATCCCGCGCGCCTACCCTTCGGAGCTGCGTCCGCGCATGTTGGCGACGCTCTCGACAGCTTGGGTCTTGCCCGGCCTGCTCGGTCCCGGTGTCGCAGGCTTCATGGCTACCGCGCTCGGTTGGCGCTGGGTGTTCGGCGCGCTCTTGCCCATGCCGCTGATAGCTGCAGCGCTGGTCGTGCCCGCGTTGCGCAAGCTGCCAAAGAGCCCGCCGTCCGAGCGACGTTCGGGCACGGTGCTGCACGCGCTGCTGCTGAGTGTGGGCGTCGGGTGCTTTCTGAGCGGGCTCGCCGAGCGCACTGTGCTCGCTGTTCTGCTCGCGCTGGTCGGAGCTGCGCTGATCGGCTATTCGCTCACGAAGCTCCTGCCCCAAGGCACCTTGCGCGCGCGCCGCGGTCAGCCGGCGGCGATCGCGACCATGAGCCTGATCACCGCAACCTTCTTCGGCACCGAAGCCTTTGTCCCGCTCGCGCTCAGCCACGTGCGCGGCGTGGCCATCGCCTGGAGCGGCCTGCCGCTCACAGCGGCAGCGCTCACCTGGACGGTGGGCGCATGGCTGCCGGTCAAGTTCGCGGGCCGCTGGGAGCGGCGACAGCTCGTGCTCGCCGGCTTAGCCGTGCTCAGCGTGGGTATCGTCGGTACCGCACTGATGCTCATGCCGAGCATCCCGCCCGAGACCATCGTGCTGTCCTGGAGCGTCGCAGGCATCGGCATGGGCATCGCGTTCACGACCACATCCGCCGCGGTGCTCGACGGCAGCGAAGGCCAAACCTCCGACGAATCCTCGGCCGCTCTGCAGCTGGCTCAAGCCCTAGGCGCATCGCTCGCCACGGGCATCGGAGGTGCGGTCGTAGCCAGCGCCATCGCGGGCGACCCACCACGACAAGGCATTGCGCTCGTCGATGGCCTGATGCTGCTAGTCCTCGCGTTGAGCGCCCTCACTGCACGCGGTATTGTCGGCCGTGCGGGGTGAAAGCAAAATCGAGTGGCTTCGTCGCGGCCGTGGTCCTACTGTCAACATCGACAACAGCGAGCTGCGTCTACGACGCTAAGGGGGCGGTATGATCGGCAGTCTCTTGGCCGGGCCGAAGAATCAGCTGGAAGCATTCGAAATCGCCGCAGGCGAGCGCGTGCTGCCACGCGTCGTGCAGGGCATCCGCTCGGGTCTAGCGCTCGCGCTCAACCCCGACGACACGCAGCAGGTGTTTTACCTAGCGTATTCGGTCGACCGTGAAACCTTGCCGCTAGTCGCTGAACGGCTGCGCGCCGTGCCCAGCGGGCGCGAGTTGTTGGCGCGCAGGCCCTCGATCGACTCGTCGGAGGTCGACTTCGCGGCGCTGCGTGCGCTGCCCGAGACCACGCTAGGCGGCGCGTACACGCGCATGCTCGAAGCGAAGAACCTCGATCCGGATCTGTTCTACGGAACACCACCAGGCTTGCCAGAACACCTCGCGTACGTCGGGCAGCGCGCGCGACAAACCCATGATCTCTGGCACGTCCTCACCGGCCTCGACACGGACATCCCCGGCGAAGTTGCGTTGCAAGCATTCACGCACGAACAAATGCATCAAAACTTCTCGCGCCTGATCGTCACGTTTGGCCAGCTGTTTTACGGACGTAAGTACCCTCGCATGCGCCAGCTCGTAGAGCGCGCTCGTCGCGCCGGCGCAGGAGCCCCGTTTCTGCTCGCGATCAAGTGGGAAGAGCTCTGGAAAGAGCCGCTCACAGAGGTGCGCAAGCTCGTCCGCCTCGACGAAGCTGCCGACGAGCTCGCGCAGCTCGCGAACGGCTAACGCGCACTACGGCCAAGCGAAGTCTGCGTAGAGCGGTCGGTGATCGGAGGCCGTCTCCGCGTTCGCATGCTCGAACGGGGCGCAGGCCGTAGCAGTGTGCGCGAGGTCCGTGCTCGCGAAGATGTAGTCGAGACGCTGGCTCGGTCGGTCACCCGTGGCAAAGCGCGTGGTGGGCCGCGTCGGCATCGTCTCGTGGTGCAGAGCCGCGTGCACGTCGCTGAGACCACTGCGCTCCAATGCACCAAGGGCGCGCACATCGACTGCCCCAGACGCATCGAGATGACGCGCGCGATAGCGGTCGACCCAGGTCTCGAGCCGCACGGTCGCAGCATCGCGCGGACTGATCGCGTTGAGATCACCGAGCAGCAAGCGCGGCCGCGCGGGGTCGATGCGTGTCAACAGCAACTCCACCTCCTGCAGACGCTTGTCAGCGCTAAACGGATCGAGATGCACCCCGACGACCTGCAGCTCGTGGCTGCCAACGCGAAGCTTCGCCACCAGCGCAACATGACTCATCGGGCCAGCAACAAACTCGACAGTCTCGACAATCGCCGCACGCACAAACAACGCCACATGATATCCGCTGCGCGCCAAAGCCAAAGTGCCATGCATCCCAAGCACAGCCTCCAGCTCCCGAAGCCGCACCCCATCATCGAGCGCCAACAACGTAGCCTCATTCACAACAAGCACATCAGGCTTCGCGGCCCGCAACAGCAAAGCAGCCTGTCGCAAACGCAAAACATCATCATCCTGACCAGCCAGAAGGTTGTACGTAAGCACTCGCATCACAGACCAAGCCTAGGTCACGGCAATCCGAGAACCGTCAGCGTACTGCCAGCGATTAGCCCTGATGGCAACCACGCGAGGCCTTCACCAAACGCGACGCGCCCGCGAGATATGGTGATGGTGCTGGCCACTGTTCCGCCCTTCGAGGGGAACGACTTGATCAGCGCACCGCTGTCGACGTCGAACGCCTCGACCGCTTCACCTGTTCCGACGAACCCAACTCCGTTGGCAAATGCCATGCGGCCAAACACGCGTCCCGGCAGGGGGCGTGACCACAGAAAGTCGCCGGTGCTCGGATTCAACGAGATCAGCGTGCCCATGCCACCTTCGTTGCAAGCCGCAACGAGGCTCTCACCCGAGAACGAAAAATTGGTGAACAAACCGTGGTTGCCGTCCGGTGAACCCATCTTGCAGATGTCGCGTTTCCAGACGAGCTGACCAGTCAAACGTTTGAGGGCCACGACGTAGCCGTACTTCGTCGCGCTGGCGATCATCTTCTCTTGTGCACCTCCGACCACCGCGTCGTACACAACCGGGTTGTTGCCAAAGTCAGAGTCAGGTGCAGAGAAGTTGCCAGGGAACGTGTCGTCGGCCACGCGCTGGTACTTCCATTTGATCAACCCCGTATTGAAATCGAATGCGATCAGCGCGTCCGAGGAGTCAGTGGCCGGCGCGCTGTAGTTGTTACCCGTGCCGCCGAAGACTAAGCCGTCCGCCATGCTTGCAGAAGGCGTGGACCAGAACGACGCGCCCGTCGATCCCATGGGCACGGTGAACGTGACCCACTTGGGCGCGCCAGTCAGGCTGTCGTGAGCAGCCATGTAACCACGGAAGGAATCGCCGCTCAGCTCCCCTGGACCGTCCGCAGCGCCGATCAGAATCAAGCCTCCGACGGGGATTGCTGAAGACGATCCATCGTTACCAGAGGCGTCGGACTTCATACTCCACTTGATCGCGCCGTCCGCCGCGTTGAACGCCATCACGTTTGCGTTTGTAGCGTTGAGATAGAGCGTGTCGTCGGCATAGCCGAGCGTGCTGCTCGACGGGGCGCTCACCTTCCAACGCTGATTGCCCGTCGCGGCGTCGAACGCATACATGTTGCCGGGGCCGGTCGCGTACATCTTGTCGCCTACCTGCAGCGCACCGCCGAGCACGTTCCCGCCCAAGTCTGCGGTCCAAAGCACTTGCAAGCTCGCGACGTTGTCTTTGGTGAGCGTTGTCTCAGCGCGATTGAAGTACGTGGAACCCACGTCGTAGCCCATCATCGCCCAATCGACGGCGGCGACCCCAGCGGGCACAGTGGGCGGCTCGCCAGGGGATTCAGCATCGTCGTCTCCACTGCCTGCAGCACCAGATGTATTGCCGGCAGCAGAGTTACCTCCGCTTCCGCCCGCACTTCTTCCACTCTCCGATGGCTCATCGGTTTCGTTCGGCTCTTCCGCTTTCGAGCCGCCCTTGCCCCCTGCTCCAGTTCTTCCACTTGCAGGACTCGTTGTGGCGTTTGTTCCGCCACTGCCACCGCTGACGCTGGATCTGCCGGCTTGTCCGCGACTTGCCCCATCGACTTGCGTGCCTGACGATTTGGTCGGTCCTGAAGTTACCGAAGACTCCGGCAATAGGCAGCCGCTTGCCACCGCCGCCAACAGCAGCAACGTGTGCGGCATGATTCGGCTCTCACTCATAACGTCCCCGACACATACACGCCGAATGGGCTGACAGCGACGCTGACGGTTTTCGACGTCGGCTGCTCTTGCGACGGAGCAAGAAGCCAGGTCGCCGTGCCAGCGACAGCGAGCGCGGCACCTGCCCAGAACGCGATACTGGATACGGTTCGCAGTGGATCGTAAGTCCCTCGGTCGGATTCCGTGGCGCATCGTCCCCCTGAGCATTTGCCCTGTGCGAGGAGCGCCGTCACGCCGCTAGTCAAAAGCCCGGCGCCGCCGGCGACCAGCGCACCGATCGCGATCGGTCGGAACGGCGGCGGCGACGCGTCGTTTGCGACAAACGCGTCAGCAGCGGAGCTATGTGTAGGAACAAGGTCTGGCTGCTCACGAGCAGTCCGGGGCTCGGGCAAAGCAGAAGGCTCGACTGCGGGCTGGACGACAGGGGCTGCCGCTTTCGGCTGCATGTCAGACATTCGCAGCTCCACCGTCTTGTGCTCCCGCTCACTGATCTGAAACTGAGCTTCTCCGAGCTCGCTGCTGCGTATGGCCGCGACGATGTGTTTGCCAGGATTGATCGGCCGGCGAACTCCGAGCAGATCGATAGGCACTTCGCTATCATCCACGCGCAATGTCACACCGGACGCAGTGGTGTCCACGAGCTGAATGCTGACCGCGGGCAAGCGCTGCTCGAGCGATTCGAGCTCTGCAGCGGCATCCTTCTGTGCTTTCTGCTGCATGTCAGTGTCACCCACAGTCGCTTGCAGGCGCAGTGTCTCGCGATAGCGTTCGGCCGCTTCGATCCACAGGCCGCGTTGCACGCTGGCGCGCGCAGACCACAGGCCCAGGGTGGGCGTTGCGAACAACCGGTATGCCTTCTCGAGTGTCAGACTCGCCGAGTCGTACTCTCCCGCTTGATAGGCCCGAATCCCTTGCACTGCTAAGTCTCGAGCGGCTGCACGTGTCGCGAGGTCCGCAGTCGACTGCGCTACGGCAACAGGACGAGCCAGCACGAGGAAAAGCAGCGCGATAACGGCGAAGCGCCAACGTTCGAGGCATCTATTCATCGTTGAATCTCATCATTTCAAAGCGACTGAACCTGTGGGCCCGATGCCTGTGCCAGACACACTCATGCCGATGCTAACGGCCGGTTTGCCCTCTTCGCTGTTTTGCCGGAGGTGAAGATGGATCGATCTTGGCGCGCTCCGCGCTCAGAACTTGCCATGCACTGCGACGCCGGTTGGACTGAACGCTACGCGTGTACCTTGCGAAGCCTCGGACCCTTTTGAGGCCCCTATCAGCAGCGCGCCGCCGCCGCCGACCGCGAGCGCTAGGCCGCTCCAAAAGCTGACCGTCGATACGGTCTTTGCGGCTCGGTACGAGCTGGCTCTCGATTCGTCGGGGCACAGGTGCCCCGACGGATCTTCGGGGCAGTCACCGAGCTTGGCGTCAGCGACCAAGCTGCTCACACCCCAGACGATCAGCCCCGCCGCGCCGAGAGAGACGGCCGCGATGCCTATCGGCTGCCATAGATTGGACTCACTCGGTGATCGGTCGACGGATGAAACTGTTGCCGCGGCGTTTTCTGGCGAGAGCTGTGGTGCTGGCGCCTCCGGGCTCTTCGTCGCTGCTAGCGGCGCGGGGACCTGAAGAACCAGAACAACATTCTTCTGCTCTTTTTCTTTCAGCTCGACGGTTTGCTCCGCTCGCGCGCTGCCACGCGTTACGTACACATGGTGGACGCCCGGATTGGTAGGGCGTGCGATCCCGAGCATATCCTGTGGATATAGATTGTTGTCTAACAGCACCTTAGTGTCAGACGCCTTGGAGTCTGCGAGCTGCAACGTCAGCGACGGGATGCGAGGCACGAGCTCCTTGAGCTCTTTGGCTGCGTCCTCGCGGGCTGCGCGCTGTGCTTCGAGCTCGCCCACCTCGGGTGGCGAGACTTGCAGGACTTGACGATAGCGCTCGGCGCCCTCCACCAAGTGCCCGAGCTTGACGCGCGCACGCGCGGACCACAATCCGAGCGTGGGCGCCGCAAACAAGCGGTACGCTCGCTCGAGCTTCTGGTCGGCCACGCTGATGTCGTTGGCTTGGTAAGCCTGGATGCCCTCGACGCCGAGCTCACGCGCGGTCGCTCTGGTGGCATCATCACTCGCTTGTTGCGCGTGAATAGGCGGCACCCAGGCGATCTCCGCGCACAGGAGTGAAACACCTAATACCGGCACCAGTAAGGTTCTACATTTATGCAAAACATTCATTCTAAAAACCTACCAGCTCTCGAGGATCTTTCTTCGCTGGGACGGCCTGCACTGTGGGCGGCTTACTCACTACAGGTGGCTCTACGATGCGTTTCTGAGTGGCTGCAGCAGGTGCAGCAACACGTGCTGGTGGCGCACTTTTCGGTGCCTTTGGTGCTGCCTGCCCGGGGCCAGGGGCGACTTTCTTCTGCACGCTCTCAGGAGACAACTCGAGTTCTTTGGTTTCTTTGGTTGACGGCGCAGGCGAGCTGTTGGCAGCTGTTGGCAGCGGAAGCTGGAGCCCACCGCTCGCCTCGCCGGGAGCCGGAAGCGGCGCTGGTCGGGCGGCAGGCGCTGGGCTCTGGCGCTCTTCGACGGCGGGTATGAGCTCCGCTGCTTTCGCAGGCCGGGAATCCAGAGCGGACGGCGCTTCGATTGCGGCGGGCTCCTCCGTCGGGCTTCGTAGCCACAACGAACCGACGACGAGACCGCTCGCCAAGACCGCACCACCCACAACCCAGCGCGAACGCAGCCAGCTCGAAGTCCCGGTGCGCGACCTTCCCGCGATCTCACCTGCACGCAGCGTGTCTACTTCAGGCCGCGGCAGAGGTTTGGGGGCACGCGGCGCGGGCGCGTTGCGCGATGCCGCTGTTGGCGGCGTCGGCACCACTCGGTCATCTAAAGGCTCCGCGGCCAAGCGCGGGAACGGCGCGTTTCTCTCTGTCATCTGCTCACGAAAGGTCCTGTCGTGCGCAAACAACTCGAGCTCTTGCTGCAGCGTCTGCAGGTTCGGCAGACGTACTTTTCGGTCGCGCGCGACTGCCCAGTCGATGATCCGCGCCAGCGCTGTCGGAATGTCGCTTCGCAGCGATTTGACTGGTGGCGCATCGGTCGTCGCTACCTTGATCGCCAGCTCCGGGAGCGTCTCGGCATCGTACGGCATGAGCCCCGTGACAGCTTCGTAGAGCATGACACCGAACGCATACACATCCGCGCGCTGGTCGATATCCTTGTCGCCGCGAAGTTGTTCGAGGGACATATAGAGCGGCGTGCCGAGCGCTGCGCCTGTGCGCGTCAATGTGGAGCCGCGAGCCACCGCGAGCTTCGCGATGCCGAAGTCGAGCACCTTGATCACGGCGTGCTTCATTCCGCCGATCTGCGCGAGAAAAATGTTCTCGGGCTTCAGATCGCGGTGGATGACGCCGCACTGATGCGCTGCTTCGACGCCGGACATCGCCGGCAGAAGCAGCGCAAGAAACTCAGAGATCTTGGGCTGCGGATTGCGCTGAAGATACGCGCGCAAAGTCTCGCCCTTCAGCAGCTCCATAACGAGAAACAGTGTCTCTCCGTCTTTGACGACATCGTACACATCGACGACGTTCGAGTGCGTCAGGCTCGAGACCGCCCGCGCCTCTCTCAACAATCGCTCTGAAGAGTCAGCGCCAGCTGTTAGATGCGGATGCAAACACTTCAAGGCGACTTGCTTACCCGTGAGCATGTTCTCTGCGCGATAGACGCAACCCATGCCGCCTGCGCCGATCTCGGCGAGCACGCGATACTTCCCCGCAAGGACGTCGCCGATGTCGGTCACCGGAACCCTCCGCTTACCTGAACGTGGAGGTTAGTAGATCCCATAGTTTCGTTCTTTGGCGGAAGGCTTCGGTGGTGCGGGTGCACGCTTCGGTGGCTGCGGCGGTGACGCTGGGGCGGCTGTCGGAGCGGCCACTGCCGCTGACGGCGGCACGGGCGCAGGCTTGGCTTCTGCTTCGGGCGGAGGCGCTTCGATCTCAGTTGCAACGGGGCTGGGCGACACAATGTGTTGAGCCAGCTCTCGGTCCGCGTGAGGCGCTGCGGCTCTCGGCGGCAGCTCCGCTCGAGGCCTAACCAATGAGAACGCGATCAGCCCGAGCGCAACGACTGCAAGCCCCGCGAGCAGGAAAGTCTTTCGGCGCTGTTGCGCGCGTTTATGCTTCAACCACAGCACGGCATCGACCGTCGACGCGAGGTTGGTTGCCTTCAAGGCAGCGGCCTTCACAGACGCCGCTGGTTTGGCCCGCCCCATTCCCCATGGTCCAACAAGTGTGCGCCCGTGCTGCGCTGTCGGCGCAGGTTTGCCTTCAGCAGTTGCGAACGGCTCGAGCTCGCGGATCAGCGATTCCATGCTGGAAACGCGGCGCTCTCGGTCTCGTTCGATCGCCCACATCACGAGCGCGCTCAGCGCCCGCGGGATCTCAGGCTGCAGCTCGACCGGGGGCGGAACCGCTTTGGCGAGAAACTGCTTTACGAGCGATGCAAAGTCGTCGGCTGTACGCGGGTGCTTTCCTGTGAGCGCTTCGTACAAGATCACGCCGAACGCATACACATCGGCGCGCCCATCGATGCCTTTCTCGCCGAGGGCCTGCTCGTAAGACATGTAATAAGGCGTGCCGATCACGCAACCGTCTGCGGTAAGTGACCCTAGCGTGTGACCGCGTGGATCGAGCAACTTAGAGATCCCGAAGTCGAGCACCATGGCCATGGGCTCCGCTGCGTCCACGTTACGCGCAAGAAAAATATTCTCCGGCTTGATGTCGCGATGCACCACACCCTTACGATGCGCCTCGGCCACGCCGCGCATCGCAGGCAACAGCAGCGAAATCAGCTTCCGCACGGGCATGCGGCCACGGGCGAGCGCAGCCGCCAGCGGCTCACCCTCCAGGTATTCCATCACCAGGAACATCGTTTGGCCGGTGCGGCCGACGTCGTAGATGTCCAGCACGTTCGGGTGCCGAACGCGCGCTGCCGCTTGAGCCTCGCGCACCAAGCGCTCTGCGGCCGCGGGATCGGGCGCCGTGGAGATGTCCACGCACTTGAGCGCGACCCGCTTGCCCGTGTGCGTCTGCTCAGCCGCATACACGGAGCCAACGCCCCCTACGCCCAGGAGGCGCTCGATACGGTACTTGCCGCCTAGACTCGTTCCAGCTGGAAGGGTTATCGCCATCGCACTCCGCGGGTCCGTCCGTCGTCGCCGAGCTCTGGGTGCACTCATACATCGATTCACAGCTTTTTTGTCGGTGACGTGTGTTCACGGCGAATCGTCAGACTCGGCCTGTGAGGAAATCACAAAAACTCCAGAGGCACGCTGGAAGCCCGGCTCGCGCTTGACAAGCCTGTTAGGCGCCAGTACGTCGCCCGACGACGGTGGTTATGCGAAAGGTCGCTGCGAAGCCTTCCAGCAATCCAAGGCGCCGATGGCTGCAAGCCGTTGTCGCAAGCATCTGGCTCATCCAGACTCCGGGCATGTCGCTCGCAGAGCAGCCGCCCACAGCGGCCGCGCGCGAAACAGCGCGCGCCCTGATGCAGGAAGGCGATGAGCTCTCCGCTGCTGGCAAGCACGCAGACGCGTTGAAGAACTACCTTGCGGCGCACGCCTTGGTGCGAATCCCGCCCACCGGCCTCGAAGTCGCACGGAGCCAGGTCAAGGTCGGACAACTCGTCGAAGCACGGGGCCTGGCGATGGAAATGGCAAACAGCGCGCCCAGCGCAGGCGAGCCACCCGTCTACGCACGCGCCCGCAGCGCAGCGGCCGAGCTCGCGAAAGACCTCGGCCCAAGAATCCCGTCCATCCGCACCGTCGTCACGCCAGGCACGCGCTACACACTAACGATCGACGGCCAAGTCCTCCCGGCCGAAGCCCAGGCGATAGCCTTCCGCCTAAACCCAGGCACACACACCATCGTGGTCGCAGCTCCAGGCTTCATCACACAGCGCAAAGAAGTACCCCTCGCGGAACGCCAAGCCGCAACACTCACGGTCCAACTGCAACTCGCCCAAGCCAACAAAGGTCCAGCACCAGCACCAGCACCAGCACCAGGCACCGCGCCTCGCCGCAACTAACCAAGCGCGCGGCCGCCTCGCCGATCCAGGGCGGTTTGAAGTAAGCGAAGCGAGCACGAGATTTCTCGACGACAGTAGCGCGGTTCTACACTAAACGTGCTGGGCCTCGCCGCTACGCATCGCGAGTTCCGGACAGGCGCAGGGCGATCGCATCAAAAGGCGCGTGATCTCGATCACTTCTGACATGACCCTGGCGCCAGATCCGCATTCGTGATCGTCTATGCCCGCTGCAGCAGCGGCACGACGATACGGAAGGCGATGA
>Ga0114940_10000044_pt1 | contig 82185 bp, 72 predicted proteins | sample ColdCreekSource_FD_87195 | JGI IMG/M metagenome (GOLD analysis project Ga0114940, IMG submission 87195) | Groundwater microbial communities from Cold Creek, Nevada to study Microbial Dark Matter (Phase II) - Cold Creek Source | ecosystem: Environmental > Aquatic > Deep subsurface > Groundwater ...
AAGCATCAACTATTGCTCCATTGGTCAGAGTGAGGTTATTCGTAGAGATAGTTACCCCCCCTGCATTTCCTTTTGCATCTGTATCAACCCCACTAGTCGCACCACTAGGAAAACCGCCTGAATCTTCCCCATCAAAAGTCAGATCCCCTGTGGCGGTAATATTCACTTCTCCTGCATCCCCCTTACCCAAAGTAGAAGCAGCAACTCTTCCTCCATTAGTCAGAGTTAGGTTATTCGTAGAAATAGTTACCCCCCCTGCATTGCCTACTGCTCCTGTATCAACCAGACTAGTCGCACCACTGGGAAAACCTTCTGAATCTTCCCCATCAAAGGTCAGATCTCCTGTGGCGGTAATATTCACCGCTCCTGCATCCCCCTGACCGAAAGTAGTAGCATCAACTTGTCCTCCATTGTTCGCTGTTAATGAACCAGTATTAATTATGATCTTGCCTGAATTACCCGCCCCTCCAGAATTAACTTGATTAAGAATACCACTGTCATCAAGAGTGATCTTGTCAGCCACATCAATCGTAATATCCCCTGCTTGTGCCTCGGCAAAAGTAGATTCAGGTCTAATTCCTGCCCTAATCAAGCTACCGCCAAACTCTCCTGGGGTTAAAGTTAAGTTACGAGCATTAACGGTAACACTCCCTCCTCCTATCCCTCTAGCATCAACATCAGCAGCATTGCTCAAAGTAATATCCGCTTTAGTTACGTCTTCAGGAAAACTTAAACTACCATCTTCATTGATACTTACTATCCCTGCTTCAGATAGTCCCCCAAGTTCAATATTTCCCCCACTAGCAGTAGCTTCACCAGCTTCAAAGTTAATATTACCGCCAATAAAAGCGAGATTATTTCCTGGTGCAACTGCTAAACCTACGAATTCTTCATTGCTATTCTGTACAATTGAACGATTAACAATATCCCCTGGCTCATCCCTCAAATTCAAACCAATCGGCGCATTAATCGTCAATACAGGTGGATTATCTAAATCCGTCGCGCTAAATTCGCCATCCTCAAACAAAATACTATCGGCGCTGCTGCCATAAAAAGAACCACCAATATCTAATCTTGCACCTTCCCCGAATATAATTCCTGCGGGGTTAATTAGGAATAAACTAGCACTACCATTAGCCCGAATTAAACCATCAATGGTGGAAGCATTTCCGCCTGTGACTCTACTGAAAATATTAGAAATATTATTGGCGTTGTTGAAAAAAGCTTCATTTCCAGTACGAACTGAAAATTCTTGAAAACTATGAAACAGATTATTTCCTCTGGTTTCACCACCAGTTATTTCTGAAACGTTATCGGTTTGGTTAACTTGAGTGTTAACAGTGCCATCGGGCGTAACTTGAGCGTTGGTTATTTCACTTGTTGCGTATAGATAAGCAAAAGCCAAAATACCGATTCGCATCAAAGGGAATAAAGCTGGTTTCATTTTCAAGAATGTTGGGACAAGAACACGAAAATAATACCAGGAATGGTAACTCAATGTCAGCGTTCACTTAAAATCTATTAATCTTTTCCTTTACCTTTTATATCGCCAGTTTCAGCTTGAGCTTCTACCAACTTGTAGACAAACTGGTTGACAAGCGAAAAACCCCGGTATTAAAAATAGGGAACTTTCCGCTAGTTGCTCCTTCTTAGAGAGAAGAAGTCTGAGGCGCTTCCGATTCTATAGCTGTAAATTTAGCAAACTGTTCATCGAGCAAAGAAATTTGGCGGTCTAAATTATTAATTACAGCACCTAATAAAGGAAGTTCAATCTCAGTAAGCTGCTCAATCGTCTCTCTAAGTAGATTTCCTTGAATAATTCCTGGTCGAATTACTAAAATCATGCCATCTGTTAAAGGTTCTAGTAAAAGGGCATCGTTACTTTCTGCTAAAGAAGGGGTATCAATAATAATTGAGTCAAAGCGACCGCGCGCATCTTCAATTAAGTTACGCAATTCGCTAGATTCAATTACGGCAGCGACTCGGCGTAACGGCCCTGGGCTGATCACTGTTGACAAATTGGTAATTTTAGGCACTAAACGAATGGCATTACTGCGATCGCCGTAATATTTAAGAGGTTCGATACTAGCTTGAGTATCGGGGGCTAACTGTACCCAATTGGCATTGGAATTGGAGCGCAAATCGGCTTCAATTAAAAGAGTCCGCTTACCAGCCTGGGCGTGAGCGATCGCAAGATTGTAAGCAGTTACACTTTTGCCTTCTAGATCATTTATACTACTAATTAAAATAACTTTAGCCGAGCGAGCGCTATAACGCACTAAATTGCTGCGGACTCGTTCATAAAAAGATAAAAAGCCTGAATCAGGATCAACTAAAGTAGAAGTCTGCTCTCCCTGGAGATTGAAGCACATCACACAGGGAATATTACCCAAAATTGGAACTTCTTGATCGGCTAACAAATCTTGAACTTCTTGCTCTGTATGCAAGCGATCGTCTAACATTGCCAATAAGACTATAGTTGCACTGGCGGCGATCAAGCCAATTCCCGCCCCTCCAGCTAGGATTAATAGACGGTTGGGTGGAGCATAGGCTGTTGGGGGCAATTCTTGCAATACAGGAGCTTGGGCAACCACAAAACTAGCGGTGGTTTCAGCTTCTGCTGATTGAGCATCTACTAAAGCGGTCAAAATAGTTTCATATAAAGCTTTTTTGGTTTCTACTTCCTGTGCTAAACGAGCTTGTTGCAGTTGTTTATTAGGAAACTGCTCGTATTGCTGCTTTAACTGAGTTTCGGTTTGTTTGAGCGAATTTAGCTGTCTTTGAATACCTTCACGCTGAGTTTGCAGGGTAACTAAATTATTGGCTAGTAATTGTCTAGCGGGATCGAGGCTGCTTTCTTGTTTAAGTTGAGTCGGCAAAGTATCATATTGACCATCACCGCCTAAGACTTCTTTGGCTCTTTGTTGCAATAGTTGTTCGTTGACACCAATTTGCTTTTGCAAATTCTCCAAGTTGGGATGATCAGGACGTAAATCTTTTTCTAGGAGTTGCTTTTGGCTTTCTAAATCCAATAATTGCGATCGCAATCCAGCAAGAAAAGGGTCTGCACTTAAAGCCGATGCTGTATATGCCTGTTCGGGATTAAGACCTAACTGTTTAACAATACTGCTAACTTGACCATCAATTTCTTCTAACACTAATTTTAGCTGTCTTTGTTGCTGTTGAGAACCAGTTAAACTAGTAAAAAGACTGCCATCTTGAATTGCTAATAAAGGAGTCCCTTCACTAGTAATAAATTTATAAAAAGCTTCTTCTGCGGTGGCTAATTTACCTTGAATTTCTTGTAATCTTGACTGTAAAGCTTTGATCCGACTCCGCAATTGAGAAGTATTAATTGAGCGACTTTGATCGACCATTTCGGTCATAAATACATTCAGAGTATTGATAGCTTCTTCAGCACTAACAGCGTCTTTATACTCCAGGGTAATTAATGAAATTTCCCCTTCTTGGGGAACATCGATTGTGAGTTTACTATCAATTATTTCTTTTAGTTCATTGCTATTTAATTGCAACCTTTCTTTAATCCTTGTTTGTACTGAAGGACTAAGCAGAATATCGACGTTTACCAATCTTCCCTCTTGCTGAAGCTGTTCTCCTGTGCTGGTAAATAGGGGTGGTGGATTACTATAAGAAAGCTGTCCGTTGGCTTTATAACTGGTTTTAGGAGTTGGTGGTTCTGGTTGAACAGCAAAAATCCCCGATAGTCCCAGGCTCAACAGAAAGATAAATAAGCCTAATACCTTGTATTGTTCAAAAGCGATCAAAAAACGTTTAACAATCGGTGGAGTCATTTAAGTCAAATGCCGAATGGCATCAATATTAATTACTATTAACGGATACGAAATAAAAAATAAGAATAGAAAAAAATTATCTATCTAATCACTGATTTACAACAAGCCCTCAAGGAAGACACGAAAACCAAAGAAAGTTGTAATTGGTTGGGTAATAATGTTGAAAGAGTTAAATATTTTCCCTAGCAGTGTGCGACTGACAACGATAACATCCTCATTTTGCAGGGGAATATTTTGGGCAATATTGCCGTGAATCACTTGTTGAGTATTCAGTTTTTGCGTAGTAATTCCCCCCGTTTCTGGATCGAATCTCAGCAGGGCAATTTCTTCTTTAATAAGTAAATTGTCGTCGGGAGGTAAAGAAGCGATCGCATCTACAAAAGTACTACCGTTAGGCAATTCTAGATTGCGGAAAGAAGTTCCTGTATTAGAAGGCACCAAAACCCGAACTCTGATTGTTTGTTGGGGTAAAGTAGTTCTCGCAACTAAGGCTCGGTCATAATCTCGATCCTCCCCAACTTTGATTTCGTTGACTACAATCACATCTCCTCCTTGTAAAGACATATCAGGCAATCCTTGATTACTGATCAGTGGCGTATAGAGATCGAAGTTTTGCTCAATGACGCTACCATCAACTAAAGTGCGCCGTACGGTAATTGAGCGCAAATCGGCATCATTAGTACTACCTCCCGCCACCAAAAGTGCTGCCGTTAAAGGTGAACCAGATACAAAGCTGTAAAAACCTGGCTTAAAGACTTCACCCAAAACGCTGATTTGTGCAGGACGCGGAGCGGTTAAATTAACAAAAACTTCTGGTTGTGCTTGTAAAAAACGATGACCCAGTTGCTCGGCGATTTTGGTTTCTACTTCAGTTAGAGTTAGTCCAGTCAAAGACATTCTGCCGAGAATAGGTAAGACAACTTTACCTTCAATATCAATATTGACTGCCGCATCGAATTCGGGAAACTTCGGTACAGTAATACTTAAACTATCTCCTGTGTTTAAACGATAGATTTTAAACTCTTCTAAATTAGCTCGATTAATAGTTGATCTCGGATTATTAGGGGGAGGATTTTCAGGCGTAAAAGTTGGTACAGATGGTTTGGGTTCAATCGAAGTTGGGTTTTCTGGCTCTGGAAGCTTAATTGAGCTTTGACTATAGGCAATCAAAGGCGATAAACCTAAACTTAAGCTCCAAGATATTATTGTTAATAAAAAGACCGAAAATGGATAATTCATAATTCGCAACTCATAATTTTTATCTTCATCCAACTGATCATTCAGCACTCATCTTTTTACTTAGGCTGACTTGAATTTCCTCTGCCAGAGATATTGCCAAAGGTCGAGCTTGATCTAAGGTGCTTAAAGGTTCTAGAGGTATTTTTAAACAAACCGCAATCCAAGGTACTCGACTATGCTGTAACTGAGCAATTAAGTCTCGCCAAAACCAACCAAAATTGCCATAACTTCCTCCATCAGGGAAGGCGTACCACTGGACGACAGTAAAAGTTTGTTGGCGATTCCAAGCACGAAAAAAATTAGCTTTGACAGTTTTAGAATTAGAGTTAGCAACAGCAAAATTTAACTGTTCAAAAGAATCTGTTTGCCATTTTTCTAGTCCATTAATGTCCATCCACTCTACCTCTGGTTTATCTAAGTAATGATTTTGAGGTAAAAGCAGCAGGGTAATAGGACTAGATACACTATTTTGATTGGGTTGTAAAACTTGAATTGACCAAGTTTTGCCAGCAACAAGTACTTTTTTTTGTGGCTTAATTGTTTGCCAATTGGGAATATCTAATCCTGTATTTTTGAATCTTTTAATTTCTTGGAGATGAGGCGCATGAGGAAGTACTGACCAACTCCAGTTTCCTCCTTGGTAATATCCAGGAATAGCCCCGAAGCAGGTAGGAATTAATAATAATAAAATTAAGCTAAGTTGAGTGATTAAGTTTGTCAGATGAGACTGCTGCTTCGACCGTGGAAATATACTCATTTCATGATTTTTAGTTCACGACCATCTTATTTAAAGTTAGTATTCCCTAATTTTTGCTTGGAGTATCAAATTTCTCAATTAAATTTAGAGTCAGAAGAATACTAGCCAACATCAAAGCCGAATATAGGTCGCCTCCCCAACTGTCGTGTAGCCAAACAAATAGCTGTTCTTGATTAGTGCCGTGAAAAAATGCCAGCATGGTATTGCGAATAATATTGGCAACAATGCTAATAACAATTGAAGAGATAAGTAATAAGATTACTGAAACGCGATCGCGAATTTTTCCCGTCCAATAAAGTAACATCAACGCTACATAGGAGCTAGTAAATAGCATTTTTAATCCCGCACAGTAGGGCGCAACTTCGACAATGTTTCCTTCTACAGCTATATAGATTTGCTCTACGGAAACGTCAAGATTAAACTGTAATAAAATAAACCCAGCCGCGATCGCAATAAATTTCTGCAACGGTAAAGTAAACGGCGTTATTAAATATGGTAAGGAATTGGGCGTAGCTAAAAGTAATAGTAAAAGGGGGAAAGTTTGTAGTTTTAAACCTGATACTCCTTTTAACCAGAGGCAAATTCCTGTTAATATAATTGGCAAAGAAAGATTAACTAATTCCCCTACTCCCGTAAGATATAAAAATATGCCAAATACTAGTAAAATAGCACCGAGATAATTATTGGTATCTGTTAATTTATGCCATTGTTTTCGCTTTAGCCAAGAGATATGAAAAGCAAATGGCAACCCGATCATTCCATGACTAAAATATTCGTGTTCAATACTAATAGTTTTATGTAGCCAGCCATCATACCAATGCAATAATAAAGGTAGATAGATAATAGTTAGTAGAGCAATACTTAAATATTTAAAGTAAGGTGTAATTAACCACTTTTTTTTAATAAACTGCATTTGTAATTTTAAATATTGACTTAATTTGAAATACAAAGTTTTTAATAAATTTAAAGTTTACTCACAACAGATAAAAGCTGCTCACTAACAAAAGCAACCTGTTTTTTAGCCAATCCTGGATACATTGGCAAAGATAATATTTGTTTCGATAGAGATTCTGCATTAGGAAAATCTCCTTCTTTATAACCTAAAAATTTATAGGCTGGTTGTAGATGACAAGGAATAGGATAATGAATTCCAGTTTGTATTCCTTGTTCCGATAATTTTTGCTGAATTTTTTCTCGTTTAGAGGCTAATCTTGCTCCTAAACAAACTATATAGAGATGATAAATATGACCAACACCACTATGATTTTCAAGAGGAATAATTCCTTGAACTCTCAAAGGTTTTAAATATTGATCATATAACTGTGCTGCCTGATTTCGCTCTAGATTCCAACGGGATAAATAAGGTAACTTAACATTGAGAACTGCCGCTTGAAGTGTATCTAAACGACTATTAGTGCCATATTCAGTATGTAAATATTGGCGAGAAGTTCCGTAATTACGCAGATTACGTAGCTTTTCAGCAATAGATTGATTGTCAGTAACTACCATGCCACCGTTGCCCATTCCACCGAGGTTTTTACTCGGATAAAAACTAAAACTTGAGGCTAAACCAATTGAACCAGCACGATAACCATCTCTTTGTGCTAGATGTGCCTGTGCAGCATCTTCAAATATTATTAGGTTATGAATTTGAGCAAAGTCTAATAATTGTTGAGGTGAAATCATTTGTCCATAAAGATGAACTGGTAAAATTGCTTTAGTCTGGGGCGTAATAACAGTTTCTGCTGCTGACAAATCAATTCCGGCAGTATCTAAAATACAATCCACTAAGACTGGAACTGCTCCTGCTCTAATAATGCCGATAATAGTAGCAATAAAAGTGTTAGTAGGAACAATAACCTCATCTCCCTGACTAATACCGCAGGCTTGTAACCCAAGTGCGATGGCATCTGTACCACAAGCTACACCAACACCATACTGAACATTACAAGCCTCCGCAAAAGCAGTTTCAAATTCTGATAACGCTTTTCCCTGCACAAAATCACCACGATCAATTACTTGTTGAATTGCTTGTTTAATTTCAACTTCAAGAGGTTGATGTTGCCAACTAAGATCAACAAAGGGAATCTTTAGCGCACCAGAAATCATATAATTAAACAGTATTTAGCTATAGAACTACCTGTTCTAACAATAAATTTCGTAATTCGCTCTCTTTAGCGATAATTAATCACACGGCAAAATTATTATAATTATTATCTAGAGTATCTCTTGTCCCATCACTAAATGCACCCAAAGCTTGAGCAAAACATTGTTCGGCGGCTTCTAAACAGATTGATGATCAGTTTTTTTTCAGTAAAGTAGACTAGAGGGAATATACAGAGCAAGTTATGGTGTTAACCATCCAAAGCGAATTAAAAGCTCGTAAGATAGATGATTTGGGGAATGATTCTAGGAGACCATTGCACACATGGGAAAAGTAGTCGGCATAGATTTGGGAACAACCAATTCCGTAGTCGCGGTAATGGAAGGCGGTAAGCCTGTAGTAATTGCCAATGCAGAAGGAATGCGAACTACTCCTTCTGTAGTTGGCTTTAATAAAGATGGAGAATTGGTAGTCGGACAACTAGCCAGACGGCAAAGCGTGTTAAATCCAGAGAACACTTTTTATGGTGTCAAAAGATACATGGGTCGTCAGTATACCGAACTCCAACCAGAATCAAAAAGAGTACCCTACACCATTAAACGGGATGAGCTGGGTGGGATTAAAATTCGCTGTCCACGTCTTAAAAAAGAATTTGCCCCAGAAGAAGTCTCGGCAATGATTTTGCGGAAGTTGGCTGAAGAAGCGGAACGGTATTTAGGAGAAGAAATAACAGGAGCAGTTATTACAGTACCAGCTTACTTTAACGACTCTCAGCGACAGGCGACGAGGGATGCAGGCAGAATTGCTGGGCTAGAAGTATTGCGCATTATTAACGAACCGACAGCAGCAGCTTTAGCCTATGGTCTAGATCAGCGACGCGCTCAAACCATTATGGTCTTCGATCTTGGTGGAGGAACGTTCGATGTATCCATCTTAGATATCGGCGAAGGAGTCTTTGAAGTCAAATCTACTAGCGGCGATACCCAACTAGGGGGGAATGACTTTGACCGCCGCATTGTCGATTGGTTAGCCACAGAATTCCTCGAAAAAGAAGGAGTAGATTTAAGAACAAGCGATCGCCAGGCACTGCAAAGACTGACTGAAGCGGCAGAGAAAGCTAAAATAGAGTTATCGGGAGTATCTGTCACCGACATTAATTTACCCTTTATTACCGCTACAGAAGACGGCCCCAAACATATCGAAACTAGGCTAACTCGCGCTAAATTTGAGGAGCTGTGTGGCGATTTAGTCAGTCGCCTGCGTCGTCCCTTAAAACGGGCAATTTCCGATGCTGGCATTGGCGCAATGGAAATAGATGAAGTAGTTTTAGTTGGTGGTTCAACTCGCATCCCGATGGTGCAAGATTTAGTCCGCAGCTATATTGATCTAGAGCCAAATCAAAATGTTAATCCTGATGAAGTAGTGGCAATTGGCGCGGCTATTCAATCTGGTATATTAACTAATGAAGTTAAGGATATACTGCTGTTAGATGTTACGCCTCTATCTTTAGGGCTAGAAACTATTGGCGGGGTGATGAAAAAACTGCTGCCTCGTAATACTACTATTCCTGTGCGTCGTTCTGATATCTTTTCAACGGGGGAAAACAATCAAACGATGGTAGAAATCCATGCCCTTCAAGGAGAAAGGGAAATGGCGGCTGGAAATAAATCTTTAGGCAGATTCAAATTAACGGGAATTCCTCCTGCCCCTAGAGGTGTTCCCCAAGTTCAAGTATCTTTCGATATTGACGCTAACGGAATATTGCAAGTTACCGCCAGAGATAAAACCACTGGAAGAGAACAGGGCATTACCGTTTCAGGTGCATCAATTCTTAGCGAATCGGAAATTAAGCGCATGATTAGTGAAGCTGAGAAGTTCGCCGAAGAAGACCGCGCCAGAAGAGAACGAATTGAAAAACGCAACGGTGCCAAAGCTTTAACAGATCAAGCACAGCGTAAGCTTAAAGAAGTGACTCTCGATTTTGGTAGTCAATTTGCTAGTTACTATCGTCGTCGTATTGATGTCTTGTGCGAAGAAATTCTTCAAAGTCTCGAACAAGATGACGAGAGGGGTTTGGATAGATCCCAAGCTGATTTACAAGATACTCTGTACGAACTAAATCGTGAACTCAGACTGCAATATGAAGACGAAGAAGACGATGATTTCTTAGGCGCAATTCGTAAAACCTTTTTAGGAGACGATGATAAAGTCGATGAGGATTATTCATACAATCCTCGTCAAGGCGACTATTATGGTAGTCGCGACAGCTATGGTTATCCCCCTGGACGTGGTGGTTCTCGCCCTGCTTCTGGTTACGATGATTATGGCGACGATAACTATCGTAGCGAATCTCGTCGTCCACCTAATTATAACGATAATTATGGCGATAATTATGGCGATCGCGATCGCCAAGAACCTCGTCGCCCTGCTACTGGTGCTTATGATGGCGATCCCTACGGCAGTCCAGCCCCCTCGCCCTCTAGTAATCGCGGGTCCTATCCTGGGAATAGCCGATCTAGACCATCCCGTGGTAGAGAGCGAAATAATACTCCTCCACCCCAAGACAGTTACAATAGTCGCAAGACGAGCCGCAATATCCCTTCTGAAAATGATTGGGATGATGACGACGATGAATGGTTCTAAATCACTAATCAGCTCTCAATTGTAAGTCATCAGTTATTAGATAATTAACCGCTAAGAAATGTAATATGCAGAACGTGCGTAACTACTATGAAATACTGGGCGTTGCTAAAAATGCCCCTAATGACGAGATCAAAAAAGCTTATCGCACATTAGCTATACGGTATCATCCCGATCGCAATCTAGGAAATAAAGTAGCGGAGGAGAAATTCAAAGATATTAATCAAGCCTATGAGATACTATCAGATGAAACTAGGCGATTACAGTATGACCAATCCATAAGCCGCAAAAACTTTATCAATAAGACTGGTGCGAGTTCTTTTGGTAACTTTACTCGGAATAATCGTGCTGGGACTAAAAACTCTGCCGCAGAACGTTCTCGTGTCCGAGTTAGTACCGAAGACTATCGCCCAGGAACAACTAAAACAGAAAGAGTGGTTACTTCTTCTCGTTTGCCCCGTCGCGATATTGAAGCTAAATTGACCCTGCGTTTAGATGAAGCATATCGGGGCGGCAAAAGAAAAATTCGTTTAGAAGATGGCAGATCATTAGAAGTAGATATGCCCTCTGGAATGATCAATGGTCGGCGTATTCGACTTAAGGGAGAAGGGATTGAAGGCGGTGATCTATATTTGAAAATTACCGTAGCACGCCATCCCTTTTTTGAAATTCAGGGCGCAAATATCTATTGCCAGATTCCCGTAACTCCCACTGAAGCTATCTTAGGTAGCGCGATTGAAGTTCCCACCATCGACGGGTTAGTTAAAGTTACTATACCTAATGGCGTGCGATCGGGTCAAAGATTACGTTTGGCAAACAAAGGTTATTTTGATAAATCGGGAGCAAGAGGTGATCAGCTAGTAGAAATTCAAATTGTTACTCCCAAAGAAATTAGTGCAGCCGAGCAAGAACTATACGAAAAACTGAGAGAATTAGAACAGTTTAATCCCCGCCAGGATATGCTCAAAAGCTGGTAATAGTTAAAAACAGCAACTAGCAACTAGCAGGTAATTTATCTCCTGTCCGCCGAATCAACTTATTTCACCTTACTAAAGAAAGTAATTGGATGAAAACTTAATCTTTAGTGATTTTGTAAAATAAAAGAATCAAATAACTTACAAAAAACTATGGGTTCTCTTTTAGGTGTTCTTTCAGCTAGCGCGATTATTTTGCTAATGAGTGCATTGAGGATCGACCGAGAATATAAGCGGGGAGTAATCTTTCGTCTCGGTCGCTACCATAGCACTAAAGGTCCAGGGGTTTATTTAGTTCTTCCACTAGTCGATCAAAAAGCTGAAATTGACATTCGTACTAAAACCGTTGACATTCCACCACAAGAAACTGTCACTGCTGATAGCGTAACCATCAAAGTCAATGCCGTTTTATTTTACCGCATCATCGATCCTAGCAAAGCAGTCAATAAAGTCGAAAACTATAACGTGGCTGTCTCTCAATCGGCGATGACTACTTTACGCAACGTTGTCGGACAAAACATTTTGGATGATGTGCTGCAAAATAGAGACAAAATTAATTTTAAAGTACAAGAAATTGTCGATGAAATTACCGAACCTTGGGGAGTAGAAATCGAACGAGTCGAAATGAAAGATGTCGAAATTCCCCAGTCGATGCAAAGAGCAATGGCAAAAGAAGCAGAAGCAGTTAGAGAAAAACGCGCTCGTATAATTAAAGCGGCTGCTGAACAAGAGGCTTCGATTAAGTTAGCTGAAGCCTCTCAAAAAATTATTGAAAACCCGATCGCGTTAGAATTAAGACGGTTGCAAATGCTAACGGAGATTGGGGCTGAAAATAATACTACGACCCTAGTGATGATGCCTTCGGAGTTCATAACCCTAGCTCGCGATTTAAAAGACTCCCTGCAACCTAAAAATCAGCAAAATCCAGTAAAACCTTGGAATATTTCGGTTGATAACTTGAAAAATCAGCAGGAAGAACTTAAAGATACTTAACTCCTGTTTTTAATTCTTCTGTTACGAGTTAAATAATAGCAAGCATGATTAATATAAAAGATTCAACTTTAAATTATATTACTAATGAATTAGGGGAAAAGACCGCAGTTATTTTACCCATTGCTCAATTTGAAGAACTACTAGAAGACATTGAAGATTTAGCAATTGCAGCAGAAAGACGAGATGAACCAATTACTAATCATGCCGATTTAATTGCCGAGTTAAAACAAATTTCGAGGAATTCCCTCTAAATATCAGCTTCAGGTGACCAGTTATTATTTTTGCCGTGATCTCTGAGTCGGGTTTGTTGCGAAGGAGAGAAGGACGCTTTTTTATTGTAATCAGCTTACAAATCTTCTGTATCCTTTACTTATTGCTCCGTACCTCTGATTGATACTGTTGATTAATTCATTCATGCTGTGCTTCTTGTTAACACCCCACAAGTCAGCAATTAAATCAAAAGTTCCATCGCTATTTTCAGACCAACCCATGTCAAAGTCACCTTCAAGAAATAAAAAGCTTGTTTGTATCTTTCTAATTCTGCTTGGGATAATTCTGACTCTAGTTGGTTACTTTCTCGTATATCATGTGCTTGAAGCAGAACTCGATCGACTTCACGCACATTTTGCGGTACAAATATTCTCCATAATTTCAGTTCGTTATAAGCGCAACCCCTACTATCTAAACTGTCTAGCTTCAGATTGCTGTATTGCTCTTGAATTCCCTCTCGATATTTAACCAAGTCAAGATCGGGAATAATACCAGCGATTTCCTGCGTATTTTGAGCAACATCTTCTTGGTTTTGAGAATCAAGAATTTGTCGCAAATCTTCAGACTCTCGGATGATCGCTTTTACTTTCTTCAGATATAGCTTGGCAATTCTTTCCCAGTCAAACTTATCTGGTAGAGATAACAATTTAAGTTCATTGTAAGTAGTCGCCAATTCCTGAGTATCCAGAACCTTGCAGTCTACTTGAAAGGGACTTCCTATCTTCTCTCTGACAGATTTATTCTTAATAAACTGCTTTAATGAGTCTATATACTGTGTTGATTCCTCTTCATCTAAGTCATTTTCCAATTCCTGTTGTACTAGTTCTAGAAACTCTTTCAGTGCTTTACCAGCAGCAATATCTAGAGGTTCTTGGCTAGGTAATCGAACAACTTTTGAGAGACTGCTTTTAAATAAATCCTTTACCCAGTCTTTGGTAGCATCCTTTGCTAGTTCTTCCAGAACTGGCTTGAAAGTAAAACCAACAGCATGAGTAACACCCCAAACAGCTAACCAGTCCATCATAAATTATGCTCTTGTCTATCTAATCTAGAGAAAATAAAACAAAAAACCATAACTTAAGTATATTGCGGATAAACCATTATAGTTTTTACCAAAAGTTGAATATTATAAATACTTGAATGTAGAAATTTGAACAATATCCTAAAATTAGATACCAAATGGTTCTATCTGTTTATTATCTTTATTCTTCTTTTTAATGATTCCCAAGCGTTACGCTAGATTAAAACAAGTACTCAATAAAAGACAGCCAGACTTAACGGTCTTAATGGAAGACGTTCACAAACCTCATAATTTGTCGGCGATTATTCGTACTTGCGATGCGGTGGGAGTTTTTGCCGCACACGCTGTTAATCGTTATACCGATACGCCTACCTATTCTCAGGTTGCTCAAGGAAGCGAAAAGTGGGTCAAGCTTCATTCTCATCCCGATATTACAACTGCTATTACTAATCTTCAAAAGCAACATTATTCGGTTTATGCTGCTCATTTTAGCGACTTGGCAGTAGATTATCGCGATCTAGACTACACTAAGCCTACAGCAATTCTACTCGGTACGGAAAGATGGGGCGTGACTAAAACCGCCGCCGATTTAGTAAATGGACATATTGCGATTCCGATGCTTGGAATGGTGCAATCGCTCAATGTATCCGTAGCTACGGCAGTAATTTTATTTGAAGCCCAACGTCAGCGACTAGCAGCAGGTTTGTACGAAGAAGTTAGCCTGGATCCCGAAACCTATAAGCAGGTAATTTTTGAATGGAGTTACCCCGATGTGGCTGCAATTTATCGCGATCGCGGAGAACCTTATCCAGATCTAGGAGAACAAGGAGAACTACTAAATCCAACTAACATTAATTAATTAATTGAGTAGCTTTCGGGGTAAATTCTCGATCGCTCGTTCAAAAGGCTCAGTATCATCTATGATCCTAACTAAGATTAACGCTCCTTGAATTTCTATCATGGCATCTTGCGATCGCACTTTGGCTAATTCTGGCTCAATTCCGCCTTCAATTAGAACTTGAGCTAAAGTATCAATCAAAACCTGGATTCGATGTTTAACTCGGTCATGAAATAAATTATTAGCTTCACCGAAAGACATAATGGCTGAGAAGCAAGATTCTTTACCGTTGCCATAAAATTCTTGCAAGTTTTTGCACATTGCTTGAATTTTCAATTCGGGCTTTTGTTCACTTTGTAATGAATTTAAGACTGTTTTATTAAACCAAATACCAACATATTCAAACACAGCCGCAGCAATCTCTTCTTTTCCGCCTGGGAAATGATGATAAAGACTGGCTTTGCCTAATCCACTAGCTTTTGATAGCAAAGATAGGGTTGTTCCTTCATAGCCATATTTTCTAAAAACGGGAATTAATTTGGCGATCGCTTGTTCTCTAGACATGGAAAACTGTTAGCTGCTTTCTTGACATTATACCGAACAATCGGTTATGACATTTTGACGTGCGAAAAGTAGGTTTTAAGATTAGATGGCAACGATCAAAAATAAAAAGCACCCATAATTAATTGGATGCTCAATAATTTGATCTAGATAAAAGTAATTTATTTAAATCCTACTGCTGCTTGCCAAACGAAAGCCAGCAAGAGAAAAAATAGAGGAATCAAAGGTAGAACATCTACCAAAGGGTTAAACATGGCGTAAGCTTCAGGCAAATCCGCCAATAGCATTGCAGCTTGCATATATTTATCTACCTTCCAACAATTTTCTTAAAATATAGTAAAAATGTTATCATATTTCGGTTTTTAATCAGAAACGGAAGTTAAATCGCGATCGCCCTTTCTGATATTTTAACTTCTCCTTAATGGTGAGATACGAAAAATTAACTGCGGGTAATTGAACTAGTAATTTCTGATACGATCGCTACTAGTCCTTTTGTATGTCTATACAAGATCATGGGTTTGAAAATCATTAGCAATTTCGATACCAGCTTTACTCTCAATTCTGAAGCTCAAGAGGTTTTGTTTAGCTTGTTAGCCAACCAAACTTTTAGCGATCAGATCAGCCAAAGATTAGGAGAAAAAGCAATTAAGTTTGCTGAATTATTGTTTCAACCTGTTCCTTACAGCCAGCATACCCCTAAAGGAATGCCCGCCGAGTTTGAGCAGTATCACAACTCAGATGACTACATCATCATCAATGTGCCGCCGAACTTTATGTTCCAAGCAAAAATCTTTAAACCCAGTCGCCTTTGTGCAGTTTATCGCAAAGTTAATTACTAAAGAACAAATAAAAAGTCTAATTATATTTTTATGACTACCCAAACCGAAATACCTTCTCTTTCCAGTCTCGAATACCTTGCTTATTTAGATGAAGATGGTTGTATTAGCGAAGACACCCAAGGAAAAATCGGAATTTACGCTATCTTCAACCAAGATCAAGAATTACAGTATGTCGGCTACTCTCGCGATGTTTATCTCAGTCTCAAACAACATCTCATTCGCCAACCTCAAAGCTGTTACTGGGTAAAAATACAAACGATTACTCGCCCCAGTCGTAAGATTTTAGAAGATATTGCCCACGCTTGGATTAAGGAAAATGGCTCGACTCCTGGAGGAAATGACGCAGAAGAATCAATTTGGACTCAGCCTATTGATGCCAACTTGGCTATGACAGAAGAAGAAAAGGCACAATATCAGCAAAATGATGAACTAGGACAAACTAAAATACGGAAAAAAGTAGCTAGACGAGTTGAAGCCGATATCAAGGAACAATTAAGTGATCGCGGGGTTAAAATGGAGATCCGTTTTAATCCTAAACTGAAAGAAAAAGGTCTATTAGACTTAAAGTAAGCATTTAGACCAGAAGCGCGATCGCAATAATCTCACTACTAACTGAGTTGTTTCTAGTCAATAACCACTCGTTAATAATAATATGAAAGCTGCACTTCTAAATAACCGCTATCGCATTATCAAAACTCTTGGTAGGGGAGGCTTCGGCGAAACTTATCTGACAGAAGACACCCATATGCCTTCAGGTAGACAATGTGTCCTCAAACAATTAAAACCGATAGTTAAACAGCCAAAAACTCCTCTATGGATGAAAGAGAGGTTTCAGCGAGAAGCGGCTATTTTAGAAGAGCTAGGGGAAGGTAATTCGCAAATTCCTCGTCTTTACGCCTATTTTTCCGAAGATGACAAGTTTTATCTCGTACAAGAATGGATTGAAGGATTAACTTTAAATCAATATTGGGAACAAGAAGGTAATCTGCATCGAGATGAAGTGAGAAAAATCTTAGTACAGCTTTTACCTGTACTAAATTACGTTCACAGTCGCCGCATAATTCATCGGGATATTAAGCCAGAAAATATAATTCTGAGAAAGGGCGATCAGATGCCAATCTTAATCGATTTTGGAGCGGTTAAAGAAGCAATGGCGACGGAAGTCAATCATAACTCTAACAGTATGTATTCCGCTTCCATTGGCACTCCTGGTTACATGGCTTCAGAACAAGCCGCAGGTCGTCCGATATATTCTAGCGATCTGTACAGTCTAGGGCTGACAGCAATTTTTTTGCTCACAGGAAAATCGCCCCACGAGTTAGGAACTGACCCCAGTAACGGGGAAATAATGTGGCAAGAATACGCTGTAAATGTAGATGCTGATTTGATTTCAGTCATAAATCGGGTGGTTAGTTTTCATCCGCGCGATCGCTTTACCACGGCCCAGGAAATGTTAGCCGCATTGCAGTCTTCAGCTACAGCTAGCAATACCAATGCCACAGGTGCAACTGTGAATTTTGCCCCCCCTAGAACTTCTAACCAGACTAACTATGCGTCTAATCGTCAGCAGCGCAGTCATACCGTTGCGGTTGATGTTCCCTACAAGCAAAAGCCCAAGAAAGGTAATTGGTTAGTTAATGCTGGGGTGTTTCTGTTAATTGCTATGGGTGTGGGGATGGGGACTTTTGCCGCTGGCTTTGCTGTGGTTTCTAACCTGTGGCGATCGCAATCTCCATCGACTCGAACAGCGAAAGTCGAAAAGCCGACTCGTCAACCGAGTATCTTTGCACCAACAGAAACAACTGACGAACAAGATAACCAACAGCCAAAGGATCAATCTAAAGCACCTGAAACAGATACTGAATCTGAACAGCTAGAAATAAAGACAGAAGAGGATACTAAACCCAAAATAGAAACAGAAGAAGATACTAAACCCGAAATAGTTATTGATGCTAAACCCGAAAAAATTCTGACTAAAATTGAACCAAAACCAGAAACAGAAATTAACGTACCAATATTGACGACTGGAACATCTGCAAGTCAATTAGTTAGCACTTTAGGTGAGCCAACTTCTGAAAGAAGAGGTTGGCGAGAAAATAGCCGCGTTTTAGTGTACCAAGACGTAGTTCGAGATCAAGTCAATCTTAGCTATGAATCAGACGGCACGGGAAAAATACGCCAAACTGATATTGCTTTAAATCAATCCCTTGGTTTAGGAGTAATGCAAGATACTCTAAGTAAGTCTCTTGGTGGAGATGCTCCTGCTGAAGTTAAAGATAAACTAAGAAGCGTTTATGCTCGTCAAACTAACTTTAGTTTTTTTAAAGTGGGCAATTTGGAAGGAAAAGTGCAGCGGGATGCTAAAGATAGAATTAATATCTCAGTCTGGGAAACTGGTTTTCAGTAGAGAAATTTATGCATTAGTTAAATATTTCCAAGACCTGGTTTGAGTATGATGGGGAAAATATTATTATGAATAATTCACAAGAATGAAGGATCGTCCCAATTCTACTCCTAATATTAATTCAGACAATATAGAACAACTAGACAATGGCAAGTTAGAGGTAGACGAACAATCATTGTCGTTAATTAAACCAGCACCTATAGAATCAGCTACAGTCAATAATAAAAATCAGAAAAACGAACGAATTGCGATCGCATTTAATTCTACGCCCAAAGTCAATTTCTCCCAATCGCAATTAATTTTTATCGCTCTATTCCTGATGGTCGTTGGGTTATGGTTCGGTCTGCCTTGGTTAGGAATTACAAGTGCGATCTCAGCTTTGTTATTTTCTTTGGGAGTAGTATTTAGCTCCGTCAAAAGTTGGGTTGCTAAATTCCTGACAACCCAGGAAAGAAGAGGTATTCTGGCATTTATTGGCTTTCTAGCCGCGATCGCAGGTTTATGTAATTATCTTGGAGTTTACCGTAACGCTGGTAATTGGCTCACTCAGTTTAAATACGATGAATTTGGCTCTTGGGCTGAGTGGATTGGGGCTATCGGGCAAATTGCGATCGCCATGTTAGCCGTATATGTCGCTTGGGCGCAGTATGTTATCTCTAAAGATTTAACTATTCAACAAAACCGCATTACTCAACAACAGACGATTGACGCTTATTTTCAGGGAATTTCTGATTTAACGCTCAATGACGAAGGCTTGCTCGAAGATTGGCCTCAAGAAAGAGCGATCGCTCAAGGTCGAACTGCTTCAATTCTATCTAGTGTAGATGAGAGTGGAAAAGCCAAAATCATTCGTTTTTTATCTCAATCTCGCTTATTAACTCCTCTTAAGAGAGATAGTCGCTTAGGTAGACCGATACTCGATGGTAGTGGTGGTTACTCTGAAGATCGCCCCTACGGAACTAGAGTAGTTGATTTGGGAGTTATGCTAGCAGGTGCATTTTTAGTGGGTCAAGACCTACGTTGGGCTGATTTGAGCGATGCTAATATGGTGCGAGCAAATCTTAGTCACTGTGATCTGATTAAAGCTAATTTGGCTCGTACTGTACTATACGAAGCCAATCTTGCAGGGGCAGATATTAAAGGCACTCAACTGTTTTATGGAGTGGTAGACACTGCTTCTCCCCGCAGTATTACTGTGCCACCTGACTATGAAACTGGTAAACATACGGGAATGGTCATCGAAAAAGCTAATCTTTCAGGAGTTAAACGCCTAAGTGAGGAGCAGCGTTACTATATCTGCGCTTGGTGTGGAGAAAAGTCCAGATCTACTGTTCCTGGGGGATGTGAAGGTGTTCCTAATAAGTTGGGAAGATAAACTACTGATCAATTAAAAATACAAAAAACAGGAGAGTCTTTTTACCAGACTCTAATAAATCTTGTATTTAGCATCATTGAAATCACAGCGTTAACTGATTTTTGTTTCCATACTAGAAGAGCCGAAACTCTCTTAGTTATATATTTTTTTATTTATATGATTACTTTAGCTTTAGTTTGTAGTTTCGCTTTTGCTGGCGGTGCTTTATTCGGCAAAAATCTGGCTGCTGTTGGTATTACTTCCGATAATGCCCTCAAGAATTATCAAAAACCTTTGATGTGGATATTAATTGCGATCGCGCCTCTGATCGGTTCATTAATTATAATCGATAAGTTTCATCTAGCCCGTCTATTACCCAGAATTTTTCCACCGCTACTTTTGATTTATCTAGCTGGTTATTTTAATGAGATTATTATTGGTCTAGGTTGCTTTTTTTGGGGATTATTAGTGTTACTAGAAATGTCAGGAAAACGTTCTCGTAAAAAAGTATTTCAGCTATTAGTTGCTGTGGGCGCGATCGCTTTTGCTTTAAGTATTTTGCTTTTCTTCTTACAGCCTATCAAACCTTTACTAGATAAGCCTAAAATTATTAATGGAATTGTGCTGCAAACAACTGAGTTTACGTGCGCTCCTTCTACTATTGCTACCCTGGCTCGCTATACCCAAAAACATCCTGACTTAACCGAAAAAGATGCAGTTGAGCTAACTAAAACTAACCGCTTTGGTACTACTACTTTGGCAGAAATTAAAGCGATGGAAAAGCTGGGATTAAATCCTCAATATCGACATAATTTAAGCATCAATGATTTAATTTCGCTCAATAAACCTGCTTTAATGCACGTTAAAGAAAAAAATAAAACTAAAAAAGGCTTGAAGTTTTCTCATGCAATCTCTTTGTTGTCAATTAATCCTGAAAAGGAATTATTATTAATTGGCAATCCGCTTTATGGCATCCAAATTAAAACTTTTCAAGACATGGATCAATACTGGTTTGGCGAGGCAATACTAGTTGATGGGGGAAAACGGCTAAACTAGCTATTCCTGAGTCTGCTGACCACTAAGTTGAAAGCCAAAATTTTTAGTTTGAGGCATTTCTTGACATGCAATTAACAAAGCAACTAACAGGGATGCCGTAAACAAACGATTTATAATTCCGACAAAACTATCCGACATGATTTTAATCTCCTCGCAACACCACCTATCTTCTATTCTGAAACAAAATTATCTTCTTCTTCTCTCTCTTATTACAGGTTTTGGATTGTCACAACCAGAATTAGGAGTTATGCTGTATTATCTAGATTATTTTTGAACAATCGTTCAAAAATAATCTTACTAAACTTATACGTTTTGATTTCAAATTTATCAAACGTCTCTACTTACCAGCAAAACGTAACTGATAGCTCAAACTTAATAACTTCAACCACAAGCTAGGATATTGTTTTTCTAACCAAGGTTGGGACTGTTTAAGCCAACTAGGAAACCAACCAGCCAAGCATAAATTTCTCACGGCATCGAGGTTAAAGACTAAATATGAACCCAACCAGCGAATCAAATCTTTACTTCCCGCCATTTGCCAAATCCAGAGTAGCAAGGCGGGATTTTTTCTGGCCGCAATTAAAGCCAGTCGAGTAAAAGTCAACCAGTCAGTACGATCCTTAATAAAAGTATCGGCAACTTCTGGAGGTTGATCAGCGAGAAGACCAAAGAAAGTATTCAACATCGAGTTAATACGCTGAGGAGGTAAGGTTTTACCTGTAGGAACCATCATTCCTTTAGAAAATAACCAAGTAACAGAAATATTACTTTGATAAGCCCGAATTTGGTTCAAATGTGCGGCGGAGAGTAAGTCGTGTTCGAGTGCCGTATTTAAGAGAGTAGTTAAACGTTCGAGGTTGCGCACTAATGAACCAAAACCAGTAAAAATTAAGGGTGATTGTAAAGAAGCAGCATCGCCAATTGCCACTAAACGATCAAATGCTACAGTGCGATCGCGATCGCCAATGCTAAAATGACCAGGTATGTACCCGAATGTTGGTTTTTTCCACACCAGTTGTTCCATGTCGCAACGGCGGTACTCTGGCAAAATAGTAAAGAAATCTTCGTACATCTCTAATAAAGAACCAGGATTATCGGGATGTACTTGATGATAATGGAAGAGATAAAAAGTTAATTCTCCATTTCCCCCAGGAAACAATTCCCAGATTAGCTGTCTTCCTCTAGAAATATCGCCGTGGGAGTTCAATACATCTCCATACTTTTTATCCCACACTTCAGGAGCGAAACCACGCTCAATTACTGCTCCTACTGTAGGGCAAACACTATCAAAAGCGCGACCGCCATTAAGTTGCCAAGCAATAGGAGAAGCTGTTCCCATCGCATCTATTAATAACCTTGCCTTTGCCTGTTTAAGTTCTTGAGTAGGCAGGTGAACTAATTCCACCGTCACCTCTGTATCGGTAACATCAGCGCGGATAAATTCGGTTTCATCCCAAATATCTCCCCCCGCCTGGCGTAGTTTGTCCCCACAAAAACGCAACAGCTTTTCGGCATCAATAGCCACATTCAGAACTTTAGGAGTATGTAAGACAGCAGCTTTTAAATGAGACGGGTTATAGCCATCAAAAAACTTACTAAAACCATCAACATATTCTGCGGCAATTACCGATTCAAATTCTTCAGGGGTAAATAAACCCAGGTTTATCAAACTCTGAAACTCATCGCGGGAAATATTCCATTCCCGATTCATCCTACCAAAAGGTAACCTTTCTACTAGCAACACTCGATAGCCTTTGAGTGCCATCGCTGCCGCATGAATCACCCCTAGCGCACCACCAATATAAATCAAGTCATATTCTTCCTCTGCTCCCCTGCTCCCCTGCTCCCCGTGCTTTTCTGCTCTAAAGATCACCTCTTTTGGCTGCTGGGGATTGCGAACACTCTCCCTCCAGCGTTTTTCCCACCAGTAAACGCGATTGAGATCATATTCTCCATTGGGCATTTTTTGAAAGAAATGCACTGTTTGGGGATAAGCATCAGATAAGGCTTCAAAAATAGACTGTTGGGATAAATCTATTTCTGGCGGGACGGGATATTGTTGAGGAAATAAGGCACGGACATCTGTAATTAGCTGTTGTGTGATTTGAGAAACTTCTTTAACGCTCTTGTTTCCCCACTGGAATATTTTTAAATACGTAGTGCGCTGTAATGACCAAACAAATATAGATAACTCGCTACTGTCGTCTGGGATTGAGTCAAACTGGAGGCGAATTCCATCAGGGGTTGCTGTCTTTGTACCCCACTGGGTTTGCCATTTTTGTTGTAACCAAGTTTTTACCGCTGTTGTATCTGGGGTGGGAATTTCTATATATAGTATTTCTTTCATTAATTATTATTGAATGATTAATTTATGCTTAAGAAATTTAAAGAAGAAGTGAAATTAGTTAGCAATAAGCTAGACTGACGAGACTATCAAATACTTTTAATTGGTCTAACATAAATTAGACGTTAAAACTTAGTTGGCAATCTGTACCAAAGCGATACAACTTGATATATGGATTATCCCATTCCAGCTAGCACAGAGGAAATATTAGCCTTAAGAAATTCCTCGATTAATGAAGAAATAATCGTGGCGGCAATTGCAGGTGTCGTTAATATTGCTCGTCAACAGGGTCAATCTTTGGAAGAATTAACAGCGGGTGTCTTACAAGATCACCGAGTTTTAGATATGGAGCGACGTAAATGGTTGAGCGAGTTGATTACTCAAGCTTGGGCAATGCTTCCGTAGTCATAATTATTGACGCTCCCCCGCATAAATGACGGTGCCGAGAGCGCCTGCCCGCTCAATTCCTGTCATAATTATTTTTCTCCTAGACGCTTTGTTGGTCTTTTAAATTGGTATAAAAATCAAAAAAGGTGAGACTAGCCCACCTACGTATAATAAATGCAAGTTAATTTTAGCGATCAACCGAACCCATAATAATGTCTACACTGCCTAAAATAGGCATAATGTCAGCCAACTTCACGCCTCTAAGCATTTCAGGGAGAATTTGCAGATTATTAAAGTCAGGGGCGCGGATTTTCCAACGCCAGGGAAAGACGTTATCGTTACCGACGATAAAGATACCAAGCTCGCCCTTGCCACTTTCTAAGCGCACGTAATGTTCGCCTGCGGGAATTTTAAAAGTAGGTGCAACTTTCTTGGCAATATACTGATACTCAAAGTCATTCCACTTTGATTTACGCCCTTCTGCCATACGGTTAGCTTCCAGGTTTTCGTATGCACCACCAGGAATACCTTTAAGTGCTTGGCGAAGGATTTTAACTGATTCGCGCATTTCTCTAACTCTAACCAGATAGCGGGCGAAGCAATCTCCAGCAGTTTCCCATTGTATGTCCCAATCAAAGTCGTCGTAGCATTCGTAATGATCTACCTTGCGTAAATCCCACTGCACCCCAGAAGCCCTTAACATTGGCCCAGATAGACCCCAGTTAATTGCTTGATCACGGGTAACCGTGCCGATACCTTCGACGCGACGACGGAAAATTGGATTGTTAGTAATTAACTTTTCATACTCATCGATTTTGGGATCGAAATAATCACAAAAGTCTTCGCATTTATCAATCCAACCGTAGGGTAAATCTACGGATACACCACCAATACGGAAGTAGTTGTTATTGACTAATCGCTGTCCAGTAGCAGCTTCCCAAAGATCGTAAATTAATTCTCGTTCGCGGAAGATGTAGAAAAAAGGAGTTTGCGCGCCTACATCAGCCATAAATGGCCCTAACCATAATAAATGGTTAGCAATGCGGTTTAACTCCAGCATGATCACCCTTATATATTGGGCGCGTTTGGGAACTTCAATTCCTGCTAGTTTTTCTGGGGCATTAACGGTAATTGCCTCATTAAACATCCCAGCAGCATAATCCCAACGACTCACATAGGGGACATACATGACGCTGGTGCGATTTTCGGCAATTTTTTCCATCCCTCGGTGCAGATAACCAATTACTGGTTCGCAATCGATAACATCTTCCCCGTCAAGGGTCACAATTAGACGTAAAACGCCGTGCATTGACGGATGATGAGGCCCCATGTTGAGAATCATGGGTTCGGTTCTAGTTTCGATCTGTGCCATAAATGAGTGATATTTCTCTTAATTAAGAAATTTATAAATTCATACTACTGCTTTGTTATCTATCTTATCGAGTTTCCTGACTGGATACGAACAGGAATGGAACTGGAAATATCAAATTAAATATCAAATTGCCAGGGTGAAGTAAAAAGTAGCTCCTTCTCCTTCTGCTGCTTCGGCCCAAATTCTCCCGTCATGACGATGGATGATCCTTTGTACAATCGCTAATCCGATCCCATTACCTTCAAACTTTTTGGCATTATCTAAACGATGGAAGGGAGTAAATAATTGCTCTGCTGATTTCATATCAAAGCCCAAGCCATTATCTCGGATGAAGTAAATCAGGTTGCGATAGGCTGAGCGGATGCGATTTCTTTGATGGAGATCGCTGATTGTTTCTAAATTAGTCTTGGATAAATTTTTGCTTACTTCGGCTGGATTGGAATCGATCACACCCACTTCAATACAAGGATATTGCTTTTTGGCGGTGTATTTCCAGGCATTATGCAGCAAATTTTCTAAAGCGTGCATCAGGAGATGTTCGTCTCCTATAGCTATTATCTGAGGTTGAATGGTTAAGTTGACTTTTCTGGCAACTTGTTGATGTTGTAGGCGATCGCAAATTTTGCTAGCTAAACTGCTTAAATCTACTGGTTTAATCTCCAGCGCACTTTTTTTAACTTGGGATAAGATTAGTAAATCTTTGATAATCTGCTCCATGCGATCGCTCGCATCGCAGATATGTTTTAAATAATGTTGCTCTTTTTCGTCTCGTTGTTCGGCATCATATTTTTGTTTCAGGAGCGTAGCCATCCCTTTCACAACGGTTAGGGGATTACGTAAATCGTGGGAAACAGTATAGCTAAAGGCTTCTAATTCTTGATTTAAAGCTTCTAACTGATTCGTTCTAGTTTTGAGTTTTTCTTCAATGCGCTTGCGCTCAATTGCATAACGCAGAGCATGAACTAAAACTTTTCCCATCACTTGCCCTTTGACTAAATAGTCTTGCGCTCCTTGCCTGACTGCTTGAATTGCTAACTCTTCGTCATTCATGCCTGTAAGAATAACAATGGGTACTTGAAAGGCTTTTTTTGCTAGCGTTTTGAGAGTTTCTATTCCCTGACTATCTGGCAGAGAAAGGTCTAGTAAAATAACATCGAAAGAGTATTGCTTTAGATAGGCAATTGCTTTATCTAAATATTCAACATGAACTATACGATATTCAAATGTCTTGGCACTTTTAAATTGTTCTTGAATGAGAAAGGCATCGCCCAGATTATCTTCTACTAATAAGACATTGAATAGTTTTTGATTCATGAACTGCCATTTGGAGCTAACTTCTTGGGTGGCAACTGAACTAAATCAAGCCAGAAATTTTCAATTTTTTTAATCGCGCTAGCAAATTCTTCAAACTCAAAAGGTTTTGTTACGAAGCAGCTGGCATAAAGTTGATAGGATTTTAAAATATCTTGCTCTGCTCGCGAAGAAGTCAAAATAATTACGGGGATTGCTTTTAATTTTGGGTCTGACTTGATTTCTTCTAAAACTTCAAAGCCTGGTTTTTTAGGTAAGTTCAAGTCTAATAGTACCAGATCAGGACGAGATACTGCTTGATAATCTCCTTCCTGCTGCAAATATGCCATTGCTGCTTCACCATTCGCTACATGATGAAGATTATAGGCAATTTTGCTTTCTTGGAGAGCATTGGTGATAATGTAAACGTCACCCGGATTATCTTCACACATCAGAATATCCAGAGCTTGTTTAGTTTGACGAAGACTCATACAGTCTAATGTTAATGTTAAGATTTATAACTTAGTTAAAGTGCCTCATCATTATATTGTTAAAAAAATAAACAAAAGCGTTTTATACAGAATTAATTAAAGTTTGTTGATAATTTGGGTGGTAACTTGGCTAGATTTAACCAAATATTTAAGAAGTTAATTAAATTTAAAGCTTAATTTCGATACATTTCTATGGAATTCCGCCTTTTTTATTGCGCAGAGTAAAGTAAAAAGTAGCCCCCTGTTCTACAGTTGACTCTACCCAAATTTTACCGCCGTGATGTTCGACGATTTTATGGCAAATTGCTAATCCAATACCTGTACCTGGATATTCTTGCCTGGTATGGAGACGCTGAAAAATTTGAAAAATGCGATCGCTATATCGAGGATCAATACCAATACCATTATCTTTGACCCAAAATAACCATTCTTGCGGTTGCGCTTCTCCACCAATTTCAATGATTGGCGGAGAAGCGCTATGATATTTAATCGCATTGGCGACCAGATTTTGAAATAGTTGAACTAGCTGGGTTGCATCCCCAATGACTGTTGGCAAAGGATTTCTGGTTATTTGAGTCTTGGTTTCTTCAATGGCAAGGTGGAGATTAGATAGAACTCGATCTAGTAACTCCTCGCAGTTCACAGACTCAAAAGTGTTACCTTGACTACCAATACGGGAATAAGCTAACAAGCCTTCGATTAAAACTTCCATCCGCTCTGCACCATCAACCGCAAAATTGATTATTTTATCGGCTTCAGAGTCTAGTTGCCCAGAATAGCGTTTGGCAAGTAGTTGGGTAAAGCTGGTGACCATCCGCAAAGGCTCTCGTAAGTCATGGGAAGCAATATAGGCAAACTGTTCTAGCTCGTGGTTAGAGCGAATTAATTCTTGATTTAATTGCTGTAGCTGTTGATTAACTATTTCTAATTCAGCAGTGCGATCGCAAACTCGCTGTTCTAAATCGGCTTTTGACTGCTCTAAGGCTTTGTTAGAATGCTGTAGTTGCTCAAATAGCATAGATTGTTGAATTGCGATCGCAACATGAGTTGCTAATTGCTTTAAAAAATCGATTTCAGCTTGCTGCCACTTTCTAGATTTAGAACATTCGTGAGCAATCAGTAATCCCCAAAGATGAGGATCTGGCGATAATGATTCTGATTGGTCTATAGAAAGTAAGATCGGTACAACTAAATTGGCTCTGACTTGATATTGTTTTAAAAATTCTACGTAACAAGGCGTTATCGAAGCAGTGTAAATATCTTCTGTGCTGCCAACCCGTCCGTTTCTGTAAGCTTCTACCCAACTTTGCTGAAAACAAGGATCGGCAATAACTCGATCAATCATCGACCATTGAGAACTGTTGACAGATTCTACCATCACAATTCCACTCCAATCGGGTTTGAAGCGATAGATAAATACCCGATCTGAGTTTAGCCATTGACGCACCTCTCCCACAGTAGTATGCAAAATTTGGTCTAGCTGTAGAGACTGACGAATACGCAGAGCTATGTTGGCTAAAATGTCTGGAAATGCCATTGGGGAGTTAAATATTGATTTACTAGAATTGTAAATTGTAAACCAATATTTAATTTAGTATCTTTTTATTTTGAGCTGTAAGTTTTGATTGGTTCTTTGATCAAGCGGATATAGAAGTTTTTGAAAGTAGAACGCAATACACGAGGCAACCCAAAGTCAATGGGCATTAAGGCATCGGGTAATTTCCAATCTGAGACCTGTAATTCCGCTGGTTTGCAGTAAGGAAACTCAATTTCGGTTAATTCGGAGCAAAATCCCTGTTTAAACTGAGCTGCTAAAGTTGGCACTAACATTGGATCGACATTGAGAATATCGATAAAGGCTCTATCTAGGGCAAAAACGTCCTGAGATGCACCTAAAACGCCTAATTCCTTGGGTTCGCCACCACTGGGGCCATTCCCTTCATGACCAATGATACCGTCAATAATGGTTAAATTTGGCGCGATCGCTTTGGCAGTTTCTACAAGCATTTCGCCAAAGCGATCTGCATCTTTTCCTGCTTCCATATGCCACCAGGCTTTCATTTTACCAGGGACGCAGCCGAACAGGTTTTTCACTCCCATCGTCATGGTTAACTGCATATGGGATTTAACTTTAGGTAAATTAATTACCACATCGGCATCCATCGCTTCTTTGGAAAGACGTAAATGCTGGAAGTTTTCATTTTCTGTTGCATAGCGTTGACCTTTAAATTCAACTATGGGTAAGTCTAATTCTGCGCACAAAGGTAGATAACCATTGGCTTTGGCTACTCCCATAGCACTACCAAAAGCTGGGCTGTCGCCTAAAAAAGGTTTGCCCCCTGCTTCTTTAACTAATTGCGCGACACAGTATACTATTTCGGGGCGAGTGATACATTCTTTGGTGGGACGACTACCAGTGAGTAAGTTCGGTTTGAGTAAAACGCGATCGCCTTTACTGACAAAGGCTTTCATTCCTCCCAGGGGTTCGAGTAAATATTCGATGCGCGATCGCAATTCGTTTAATTCGTAAGATTTAGCGCGGATTAGGCTGACGGTATACATTTTAAAATTTATCTAGATAATATCTCTCTCTAAAGTATCAAATTAATTTCTCTTGTAATGTCTAGCAATTAATTTGCAGCCTGTTTCCTTAGCACAATTAAAAGTTAATTTGCGATCGCTGGACACTGAAAAAAGAATTACTGATATATTGAACTCTCTAACCAGAAGATTACTTATAAATACAAATGTTATGGGTTATACTCTACAACCGATGTTGATGGAATATATTAATTACCGAAACTGGCGTAAATCTGTCTTCCATACTCATATTCGATTTACCTCTTAATGTAGAAAGATTTCTGATGATTGTATGTACTCTAGCTAAAAGTTTTCATCTACCAAAAGGCTTATTTGCATGGATGTGAAAAGGTTAAGAGATATGAACTCTGTAGGGGTATTTCGCCCTGGCACAATTTTTACTTTCTCTTTTTGCTTTTTTACTACTTTAGAAAGATTGGGCCAGAAAATTGTCTGATTATGTTTGTACAATGGTAAAAAAAGCGATCGTAATTACCTAATATTTATTCAACTCAGCTTAGTAATAACATAACGAGACAAAAAATTAGATGGACATTATTCGGATCATTTGCTCTATATTCTTTCCTCCCTTGGGCGTATTTTTGCAAACGGGCTTAAGTACGGACTTATTAATAAATGTTTTGCTCACTTTGTTAGGATACATACCTGGGATTATCCATGCAGTATGGATCGTTCTCAAGAAATAAAGTGAGACATATGATCAAATGATCAAACTCAAAAGTTGGGGTAAATCCTCTGAAGGGATACCGATAGTGCGATCGCAAAATCTGAAAACTACCTCTGTAGGTTGACAGCATACCTCTAGGTAAATAATGCTAGCCTCATAGTATCTTTTTAATTGAGCAGCTCGAAAATCCCTCTCTTGCGATGATTCTTGCGTAAGTTCTAATAATAATTTTTCTTAATTAAACCAAAAACCAAAATAATAGGCTCTACCAGAAGGGGTTTTGAACCCGTGATTTCTGATAAAAATCAATGTAAATGACTAAACATCAAAAAATTGCGATCAACGGTACTTACATTCAAGAGCAAGCTAGTGGATTAGGTGTTGTAAACAGTAACTTAATTACTCAATTGATGAATTCGGAACAAGAATTTGATTTTATCTTGTATTCTAATTCCAGTTATTTCCAAAAAAATTACCTTTCACAAACTATATCTGTCACTGATTCTCTGTCTCCCGATCGCGGTTTTTCAGGACACATCAACAGGTTTCTTTGGTATCAAACTTTATTAAATTGGCAACTAAAACAACAAAATACCGCTTTATTTTATTCTCCAGTCGGCGAAGGAATGCTCTTCCCCAGTATTCCCCAGGTGGTTAGTGTCTACGATATTATTCCGATTAAATATCCAGAATTAAATCCTAAATGGAAATATTATTATTATTATATTTTGCCTTTAATTCTCAAGAAATCCGAGGCAATTATTTGTTGTTCTGAACATACTAAAAAAGACCTGATTGAAAACTATAAACTTTCTCCTGAATCTATTCATGTTGTTTATCCAGGATTTGATCGCAATCTTTTTAGACCGCAAGCAGATATAGAGATTTTAAGTAAATATAATCTGGATAAATATCTGCTTTACGTCGGAGATATGCGATTTTATAAGAATTTAGCACGATGTTTAGAGGCATTTGATCGTTTACCTCTGAAAGATTATCAGTTTGTAATTACGGGGAAAAAAGATGACTTTTTCTATCCTGAAATCAAGCAAAAAACTGAACAGTTAGCCGCAAAAGATCGTATTATTTTTCTAGACTATGTACCAATTGCCGATTTACCTGGTTTGTATTCAATGGCGCAAACTTTGGTTTTTGCGTCTCTTTATGAAGGTTTTGGACTACCAGTATTAGAAGCAATGGCTTGTGGCTGTCCTGTAATTGCCTCTAAAATTACATCTATACCAGAAGTAGGCGGAGATGCTGTGTTCTATGTCGATCCTTACGATGTAGAAAGTATTAGTCAAGGAATGTATCAAGTTTTAAACGATGAACATCTGCGAACTAAGTTGATTAAGCAAGGACGAGAGCGAGCCGAGTTATTTAGTTGGTCACAGATGGGAAAAGATACGCTACAAATCTTTGCTGATTGCTTAATTCAATAGCTATCAGCTAACAATAATATTTTTATTATTTTTATAGTCATTCCAAATAGAAAACATAGGTTGATTAGTGGGACTTTGACAATTTTACTTAGCAAAAAGGGCTGAAAGCCTTGCTAGGTAAAGATTTTACCTCGAAGAGGTAAAATCGCCCCAAACCTAGTTGTAGTCAGGGTTTAGGTATTTTTGAGGTAATAGTATTGATGGATAAGGCTTTCAGCCCTTTTTAGCCTCATTTTTTGTCAAAGTCCCGTTAGTACTAGTTTTTATCATTTACTATTCAACCCTCGTCGTTTTTCCGCTTTTAACTTTTTTTCATTGCCAAGTACAAACGATGCTATGCTCAAAAAATAGGACTTGTGTACTAAATAGGGAGGTGGTCTTGAATTATGTTTGATTTATGTTTTATTAATTAGAGCAATTATTTGATCGATAAATTCCTGATGATCGACGACTGGCTTAGAAATATAGCCATCGGCACCGCTCTGTTTCAGAAAATTTTCGCGATCACCTTCCATAGCGTGGGCGGTAACTAAAACTATTGGCAGCGAGGCAGTTTGAGGGTCAGACTTGAGCATTTGGGTAATTTTAATTCCATCTACAGGCTTACCCTGATAAATGCTGTTGGCTAAGGCAACATCCATTAAAATCGCGTCTACTTCACGTCTTTGAGCCAGTTGCAAGACTTCTTCCACAATTTCTGTGCCTTTGACTTGCAAACCGCCTCTTTTTGTTAGTATTTTGGAAAAAACTCGGAAATTAATGGGGTCATCTTCTACAATCAAAACCGTTGTCATAGTTGTTAAGTAAAAAAGTTTTTTTAACTGAAAGCAACTTAATGTTAACAATAACGTGAGCAAAGTTTTCTCTTGGGAGAACCTACTTTCTTTCAACTGTGGCTCAAAACAGTCAGATAGAAAACTTTCTGCCTCATACACCTAAATTGCGCTATATTTGCGCTATATTTTCATACTCTGATCATTTCCCCAAGACTTGATTGTATTTCTGGCATATTTCCCATACCTCTTGGAGACTTTTTGATGGCACAGCTTAACTTGTTAGGAAATGGTCAAATCATTCCTACCCCTCTTCACCAAGAGATGGAGAGGTCTTACCTCGAATATGCAATGAGTGTGATCGTCGGGAGAGCCTTGCCCGATGCTAGGGATGGACTAAAACCCGTACATCGGCGAATTTTATACGCTATGTACGAACTAGGGTTGACTCCAGATCGCCCTTATCGTAAGTGCGCTCGCGTTGTCGGAGATGTTTTAGGTAAGTATCATCCCCACGGAGATCAGTCTGTATACGATGCTCTGGTGCGGTTAGTACAGAGTTTTTCGACTCGTTATCCTCTTCTAGACGGTCATGGTAATTTTGGTTCGGTGGATAATGATCCCCCCGCCGCCATGCGCTACACCGAAACTAGGCTTGCTCCTGTTGCTCATGAAGCCATGTTGACCGAAATTGGCGAAGCGACAGTTAACTTTAGCAATAATTTTGATAATTCCCAGACAGAACCAGTTGTTTTACCTGTCCAGCTACCAATTTTACTCCTCAATGGTTGTTCTGGAATTGCCGTGGGCATGGCAACTAATATTCCGCCTCATAATTTAGGAGAAGTTGTTGATGGCCTAATTGCTTTGATAGATCGCCCTGAAATATCCGATGAGAAACTGTGGCAGTTAATTCCAGCACCAGACTTTCCTACGGGGGGCGAAATTGTCGAACTGAAGGGAGTTCAAGATACCTATCTTACTGGTCGAGGCATCATTAAAGTTAGGGGAATTGCCAAGATCGAAAAGCTGATTATTGGTAAGAAAAGACGTAAAGAAAAACGCGCGATTATCATCACCGAATTACCCTATCAGGTGAATAAAGCGGGCTGGATCGAAAAAGTTGCTGATTTAGTTAATCAGGGACGAATTGAAGGTATTTCCGATATCAGAGATGAAAGCGATCGCAGTGGTATGCGTGTAGTTATTGAACTGAAAAAAGATATCCCCCCTCAAAAGATTCTACACCAACTGTATCGTCAGACAGCCTTACAAAGTAATTTTGGGGCAATTATGCTGGCATTGGTAGATAATAAGCCAGTTCAGCTATCCCTACGTCAGCTACTAGAAGAATTCTTGCAATTCCGCGAACTGACTCTTAGAAGACAATATGGCTACGAATTAGAACAGGCGACTCAACGCTTGCACCTAGTAGAAGGCTTGCTATTAGCTTTAAATAAAATTGATGCAGTAATTGAGATTCTGCGTCATGCCCCCGATGGCACGACAGCAAAATATCGTCTAGAGGAAGAATTAGGCATTACGCCAATTCAAGGAGATTCGATCTTAGCGATGCCCATGCGCCGTTTGACGGGTTTGGAAAAGCAGAAATTAGAGACGGAATCGGCAGATTTACAGCAGCAAATTATTAACTTAAATAGTATTTTAGGCGATCGCAGTGAATTATTAAAGTCTTTGAAAAAAGAGCTACGTTCTCTCAAGCGCAAGTTTAGCGACGAACGCCGTACCCGTATTGCCAAAGTTTTTGAAGTTGTAGAAACTCCTCAACCAACTACTAAAACCACTAACACCAAAGCATCGGCTACTAGTAAATCTCAAGCTAAAACTAACGAGAGTCAGGCAAAGGTAAATACATCACCAGCACTCACGTTTGACCGTTCTCCTGCGGCTACGCTCGAAGTTACCCAGCAAGGTTGCATTTATTGGCAAAATCCGCCAACAGAACCAAAATCCGCTAGTTCTATTCCTAAACAAGGATCGGACTTTATTATTCAACAAGAACCCATTGGCAATCGCCAGAAATTAATTGTCGTTACCGATAGCGGCAAAGCCTATCCAGTGCCAGTTGAAGAAGTTCCTTCTGATCTAGAAACTACCGAACGCAAAGCAGTAAGTCTTTTATCGTCAGCTGCTCAACGAGATGCGACTGGGACAGTAGCCCACTTTTTCTTACCTGAAAATCATCACAATCTGGGTTTAGTTTTGTTAACCGAAAAAGGTATAATCAAACGCCTCGAAGCTTCAGAATTAGATGTTTTAGGTAATCGAGGTTTAGTTTTAGTCAAATTAAAAGAGCAAGACTGTCTTAAGTATTTCTGTTTCACCCAAGAAAACCAAGAAGTAGTCGTGGCAACTACGGGAGGGCGTATTTTACGTTTACCAATCAACGATGCCCAAATACCGCTCATGGGACGCAATGCCCAAGGAAATCGCGTCATGCGTCTTCGTTTAGGAGAAAAACTAGTTGGTTGCTGTGCTGTTTCTGAAGCTGATTCGGTTGTTTTAATTTCTCAGTTAGGATTTGGCAAACGTATTCCTGTAAATTCTTTGAGGTTAGCTAATCGGGGAGATATTGGGACACAAGCAATTCAATTTACCAGTAAAGAAGATATGTTAGCTGGAATTATCTCAGCTCAAGCCCAAGAAAATATTACTTTAACGACTAGTATTGACCGTAGGCTAGTATTCCCTGTTAATAATTTAGAGCTAGCTGATAAAAATAGTACAGGAGCAAAAATCGGCAACCTAAAACTAAATGAAGCAATTGTTGGAATTTATTCTTCTCTTTTGAAAAACTAAAATATATTCAAGATAAAGTACGATTTTGCTTTAATAAAACTTTTACTATTCTTACGTTTTATATCTTTAGTTTTGGAACTTGGAAAAAATACTTTTAATTGCCTGTAAGATTAAACCCGCTAGCCAAGCACCTCATGATCATCAACAAAATATCTGCTATAATCTCCATCCTAAAAGTAATCAATTACTTAAGGGCATTATAGATTTTAGAGAGTGTGCTATGGGATTAATTTAAAAAGCGATCGCGTCTTTAATTGCTTTTATTATTGCTTTAAATAATGCTAATATAGCTGGAGAGAATAATCAAAAAATAGTTAAGGCAATATCTCTCTTAATTGGAACACTTTGTGCTTTAGCTTCTGTTTATCATTTAGTTTTTCGATTTTTGACAATCGTACCAGCAGGTACGATTACAGTAGTAGAAACCTTTGGTAAAGTTGCTCAACATCCTCTTAATCCCGGTATAAATTGGGTTAATCCCTTTAGTAATACCGTTGGATTTTCTACACGCTTAAAAGACATCAAAGAAACAGTTAGTGCTACGTCATCTGAAGGATTAAATCTAAATTTTGAGTTATGAAAATTGTCATTAGTGATTAGTCATTTATTATTTTTCACTAATGATTTACGATTGCTATAACGGTTCTCAATTGGATAAAGTACAGCCAACACTCTGGTTAATCGTTAATTTAAGAACCGTTATATATTCATTAATTCCAAATCATGTTGAGTATCAATCCTGGCAGTTGAATCATGAGCAGCAATTCCGATAATCGACAAGGGAGTATTTATAGTCCTCTCAGCATAGCACCGATGATGGATCGCACCGATCGCCATTATCGTTATTTTATGCGGCAAATTAGTCGTCGTACTCTACTATATACCGAGATGATTACTACCCAGGCGATTATCCACGGCGATCGCCGAAAGCTATTGGATTTCTCAATCGAAGAAAAACCTCTAGTATTGCAATTAGGCGGCGATAATCCGCAACAATTAGCTGAATGTGCTAAAATAGGGGAAGGTTGGGGGTATGATGCCATAAACCTGAATATTGGCTGTCCTAGTCCGAGAGTGCAAAGCGGCAACTTCGGTGCTTGCTTGATGACGCAACCAGAGTTAGTCGCTAAGGCTGTCACCGAGATGACCAAAGCTGTAAGTATCCCCGTTACGGTAAAACACCGTATTGGCGTAGATAATTGCGATCGCTACGAAGATATGATAGAGTTTGTGCGTATCGTCTCCCGGGCTGGCTGTGAGAACTTTACCGTACACGCTCGCAAGGCTTGGTTACAAGGATTGAGTCCCAAAGAAAATCGTAATGTACCTCCTCTACGTTACCAAGATGTCTATCGTCTTAAACAAGACTTTCCCCATCTGTTTATTGAAATAAATGGCGGAATTACTACCCTTGAACAAATACAAGATCATCTACAGTTGGTTGATGCAGTCATGATTGGACGAGCTGCTTATGACCGCCCTTATCTTTTGGCTACGGTAGATCGAGATATATATGGTGTAGAAACTATACCTCTAACTCGCGCTCAAATTGTCGCCGCGATGATTCCCTATATAGATTACTGGATAGGCAAAGGAACAAGACTAAATTCGATTAGTCGTCATATGTTACAGCTATTCGCCGAACAATCGGGGACAAAAGCTTGGAAACGCTACATCAGCAAATACGCTTGCTTGCCAGGTGCCGATTCTCTTACTATCAGCGGAGCTTTAGCTGAAGTTAGTTGATATTTAATACAACTCCGCGTTACTAAACTGCTGCATCTTCTGTGCATTAGCCGCTTCCCCACAACTGCGAGGAGTCGGAAAAATCTTACCAGGGTTAGCTAATCCCTTGACATTCAAAGCACTGCGAATATACTCCATAGTTTCCAAGTCAGTAGCGTTAAACATATAGGGCATATAGCAATTCTTATCGGCACCAATACCATGTTCTCCAGATAAACTTCCCCCTGCATCTACGCACAGTTTTAGAATTTCGCCGCCAATTTCTTCTACAGTTTCAAACGCTCCTGCCACAGAATTATCATAAAGAATTAGAGGATGCAGATTACCATCCCCAGCATGGAACACATTAGCTATTTTATACCCATAGCGATCGCTTAAAGCTTTAATTTCTTGCAGAACTTCTGGTAATTTAGTGCGAGGAATGACCCCATCCTGTACGAAATAGTCTGGACTCATATGTCCTGCGGCAGCAAAAGCGGCTTTTCTTCCTTTCCATAATTTGAGGCGGGTATCTATATCGTTAGCCGAAGTTATATTAAGGGCGTTATTTTCTTGGCAGATTGCGGCAACTTGTTTTTTATAAGTCGCCACCTCTACTTCCAAGCCATCCAACTCAACTAACAATACTGCTGCTGCATCGCGGTCATAACATCCAGTTGCAGCAATATCTTCTACTGCATTGATACTGAGGTTGTCCATAATTTCCATGCCCGCAGGGATAATTCCCGCGCCGATAATATCAGCTACCGCTTTCCCAGAGTCTTCCACTGTAGGAAAATTAGCTAACACCACACATACGGATTCAGGGCGTTTCAAAATGCGGAGAGTAACTTCTGTAGCGATACCCAATGTTCCTTCTGAGCCGACAAATATCCCTGTAAGATCGTATCCAGGCATTTCTGGAACTATTCCCCCCACGTCGATAATCGAACCATCGGGGATGACCAATTTTAAACCTAAAACATGATTAGTGGTCACGCCATATTTAAGACAGTGGACTCCACCAGAGTTTTCGGCTACATTGCCACCAATAGAACAGATAATCTGACTAGAAGGATCGGGTGCGTAATAAAAACCCGCGCCGCTCACTGCTTGAGTTACCCAGTTATTGATTACCCCTGGCTGCACGGTGATGCAGTGATTATCGAAATCGGTATTTATTATCTTGTTCATCCTGGCGGTAACAATCAAGACGGAATCTTTTACAGGTAATGCCCCTCCAGACAAGCCCGTACCTGCACCTCTAGCAACCCAGGGGAGATCGTTATCATGACAAATTTTAACTGTGGCGGCGACTTCTTCTGTCGTCCGAGGCAGCACTACTAAGCCTGGAGGTTGACGATAACTAGCTAAACCATCGCATTCATAAGTAAGTAACTCTTCTTTGCGGCGAATTACCCCATCTTTTCCGACTACTGCTTCCATTTGCTTGATAATCGGTTGCCATTTATTATCTGTCCGATGGTAAAGCTTATTTAAGATCATTTTTCAATTTAGAAATTTATAGATTTATAGTTTAAACATAGGGCTGCCATGCCCCTATTTTACTAGTTTTTTACTAGTCGGTAGTAGTCCACCAAATTAATGACGATTATGACTTTAATCAAAACAGTGACAGATGAACAATTTCTCTTCGATTTTCGTCAAGATGTTTACGACAAGTTGTTAGATAAGTATGGAAATTTAACTGATTTTAAAGAGAGATTGGAATCTTTTATTGCCTCTTTAGTGATTGATAGAAACAAATACAACATCAATCCCTATTCCGAGCCGATTAATACAGGGATTTATCTTCTAGGCAAATATGATTCTGAACTAGGAATATTTCCTAATGCTAACTTGGCTCTGAAATGTTCTCAAGATAAGTTTTTGGCAGAAGATTTAAGAAAACAGTTTTATCGTAGTATTCAACTTGCTCAGAATTTTGAAGATAAATTAAATAGCTCTGAACAAGATTTACTATCAGTTTGCCCAGTTTATTCATATGTCAAAACCAATATTAAGAATTCTTTTTTTAAGCATCTTCTGTTTATGCAGAGAATTGCTGGTGACCAAACTTTGGGCAATACTAAATCAGGATTCAGTGCCGAATTCTGCCAAGTTTTTAAAATTCCTAGTCTTCAAGAAATCTCTGTTAAACGGCAATTTGCCCTACATCAAGCTTTAGATCGAGATAAACAACGTCAACTTTTAAAAATTCAAACTGTCTATTTATTTCGCAGACTGTGGCTCAAAGGAATTAAAATTTTTAGCTTGAATCAAAAAAACATCATGGTGTCTCAAGACCCCAAAACCAATCGTACTCGGTACATACTTATTGATCCAGTTCCTAACTATCTTCTCCCAATTTCTCCCATTTACAATACACTGACTTTTCCTGGATGCTAGCAAGATAAGTTTAAGAATTCTTATCTCAGTCAGACATTGCGATCGCAAGTGCAGAAAATTGATATCAAAGATTATGAACTTTTCTAGGATAATGTGTTACTATATTTTTAACAATTTAAGAGTAAGTTAGCCTAATCCTTGTTTTTTACCAAATTTGGAACGGGGGAACCATTTTCGGGGCTTATTTCTACAGTGTATATCAATTGTAGAAAAGGACATCTCTCAGTCCTAGCCCGTCAGCTAACCTCGTAGGCATTGAGAGGAAACTGAATAGGCAGAATTTTTTTAATTGCTTGTTTCAGAATCCTGACTGCTAATTACTCTCTACAGTAAGCTAGCCCTGGTTTGAGTCAGAAATTAAAACTGGCTTTTAATTCAAGACTTTAGGGCTGCAAAATCAAGTTAGTCGTAAGGAGAATCAACATTGTGTTTAATACTCGCGATCGCGTTCAGAATAAAAAAACTGGTGAAGTGGGCAAAATATTAGGCTAGGAACATTAAATTGTACATAGCTTTTACTGTCAAACTGTTTCAAGTCAAATTATTGATAAAAACATTAGCCGAATCAATAAATGGAAATAATCAAATACCTGTTCACTAAGTGATTTGACAGCCCTGGGTGAAACATCTAGGCAGTTAAATCGACAAAATTTATTTATTTAGCCTGGCTGATAAAATCTCTTGATCAGCCAGGCTAAATAACATCATAACCATACTTCTATAATTGAGGATAAAACAGATGAATTTATCTATGCTTGCCGTAGCTGGGCAGGTTACTTGGAAGCGTATTAAACCTGTGGTTATTCGAGACACAGTTTTATTGCCAGCAGCGGGTTTTTTAGGATTAATTGCCGTTTGGTGGGTAATTGCCTTATTTCGTCCCGAATTAATGCCTACACCTCCAGAAGCACTAATGGAGAACTTAGATTATATTTTTCATCCCTTTTATCGTCGGGGGCCGGGAGACTTGGGACTTGGTTGGTTATTATTAGCTAGTTTACGGCGCGTTGTGATCGGCTTTTTAATTGGAGCTGCGGTAGCTATCCCCGTCGGATTTCTAATTGGGATGTCCAGAACTGCCAAATTAGCGATTGATCCCATAATTCAAATCCTTAAACCTGTATCACCTTTGGCTTGGTTGCCTATTGCCCTAGCTATTTTTAACGTTGCCGATCCTTCCGCTATTTTTGTAATTTTCATTACTTCCCTGTGGTCAACCATGATTAATACAGCCTTGGGAGTTAGTAGTGTGCCAAAAGATTACCAAGACGTAGCACAGATGCTAGAAATGTCAGCTTGGAGGCGGATCGTCAAAATTATTTTACCTGCTAGTTTGCCTTATATTTTTACTGGCTTGCGAATTAGTTTAGGGGTTGCCTGGTTAGTAATCGTGGCAGTAGAAATGCTTACAGGCGGAATTGGCATTGGCTTTTTTGTCTGGGATGAATGGAGTCGCCTCAACCTCAGTTCGGTATTCTTGGCGGTATTTGTAATTGGCTTGACTGGTTTAGTCCTCGACTACATTTTAGGGTTATTAGAAACTTGGATAACTCATCGTCCTGCTCGTTCCTAACTTGAGGGCATAACCTGGAGAATTTTAAGATGAATTATATAAACCGAAGAACCTTCCTGCAAGGCTTAGGAGCGAGTGCGTCAATGATGGCGGTTTCCGCCTGTAGTATTAGTGGTAGTCGCGCCCCGAAAAGTTTAACAGAAGCTGCTTTAGCAGTAGAACCAATAGTTAAGCCTGAAAGTTTAGAAAAACCCAATCTAACCATTGGCTACGTTCCAGTCAATGACTGCGCTCCTTTCGCAGTGGCATGGCAAAAAGGATTTTTTCGCAAGTATGGCTTAAATGTTACTCTTTCTCGCGAAGCAAGTTGGGCAAACTCTCGCGATGGCGTAATTTTCGGTCGTCTAGATGCCTCCCCGGTAGTCTCAGGAGCGGTAATGAATGCCAGAGCGGGTGCAGAAGGAGCGCGTCATGCTCCCTTATGTGCTGCCATGACGATTCATCGTCATGGTAACGCGATGACCATGAGCAAAGAACTTTGGGATGCTGGAGTTCGTCCTTGGCAAGAATATAAAGGAGATTTAGAGCAATTCGGGCGGGATTTAGATGGTTACTTCAGCCAAGCTCCTCCAGAAAAGCGAGCTTGGGCAGTAGTCTTAAGTTCGTCTATTTATGAATACTTTACCCGCTATCTAATTGCAGCAACAGGGTTAAATCCGATTGATGAGTTTCGCATTATTATTACCTCGCCACCGCAAATGGTTACGAATATGCGGATTGGGGCAATGCAGGCTTATATGGTGGCAGAACCTTGGAATACCCGTGCAATTTCGGGAAATGAGGGTATCGGGTTTACTTTTGCTCAGGGTAGAGAAATTTGGCGGGGACATCCAGACCGCGTTTTGGCAGTAATGGAATCTTTTATTAACGAAAATCCGAAAACTTATCGCTCTTTAGTCAAAGCAATGATTGAAGCTTGTCAATATTGCAGTAACCTAGCCAATCGCGAAGAAGTAGCCCAAATTGTCTCAGAGCGTTCATTTACTGGAGCTAAACCAGAATTAACTAGAGCGGGGATTGTCGGCGATTATAATTATGGCGGTTTTGACAATAAAAAACGAATGGTTAACAGTTCAGAAACCACGCTTTTTTTCGATCTTCCCCCCGAAGTATCAAGCGTTCCCCATGACCACTCAACATTTTTGTGGCAGTCAGAAAATCTCTGGTTAATGACTCAGTCAACACGCTGGCAACAGATTAAGGAATTTCCCAAAAATGCCGATGAAATTGCTCGTAAAGCTTGGCGTACCGATTTATATCGTGAAATTGCCACAGAAATGGGTATTCAGTGTCCAACAGAAGATTTTAAAATCGAACCAGCTGAAGCTTTTATCGACAACAAAGCTTTTGACCCTAGCGATCCTGTAGGTTATCTCAATAGCTTTAAAATTCGGGCAAATGCACCTCGTTCTTTTTTTATGACCTAAGTTTTTTTATTACATTATTCAATTATCTAAGGAGTTAATCATGACTTACCCTAATACTGTTACAGAAAATACGGCTAATTATCCCCAAGCTGAAGAATTTGTAGTTATCGAAAATTTAGTTAAATCTTATCCTCAACCCGATGGCAGCAATACGGTAATTCTGGATGGAATTAATTTTACTATCAGTCCAGAAGAATATATTTCCGTGATTGGACATTCTGGCTGTGGTAAATCTACTATGCTCAAAATTCTGGCAGGTTTAGAAAGGCCGACTTCTGGGTTGATAACCATTGAAGGAAAAGAAATTCGCAAGCCTGGTGCAGATAGAATGATGGTCTTTCAGAATTACGCCCTGCTACCTTGGCTGACAGTTAGAGACAATATTCGTTTGGCAGTCGATGAAGTTCTTAAAAAAGCTAGCCGCGCCGAAAAAGTTAGTTTGGTTAACGAACATTTGGCAATGGTTAATTTAACCCCCGCCGCTGATAAATATCCTGATGAAATCTCCGGAGGTATGAAACAAAGGGTAGGAATCGCCCGTGCCTTAATCACTCGTCCTAAAATGTTGTTGATGGACGAACCATTTGGAGCATTGGATGCTTTAACCAAAAGACAGCTACAGAGACAGGTATTAGAAATTTGGGAAAGTAATCGACAGGCGGTAATGATGATCACTCATGATGTAGATGAAGCGATTTATATGTCAGACCGCATTATCCTAATGACTAATGGTCCTGAAGCCAATATCGGAGAAATTCTCACCGTACCTTTTCCTCATCCGCGAGATCGTCATGCTATTCAAGAATCACACGAATATCTTGAATTACGCAATCATGCCTTAGATTTTCTCGAACGCTATCATCAAGCCGAGTAAAACTACTATGACTTACTGGTTCAATCAATCCCGTCGATAGAAAACCTATTTCTTGATTTAACTCTTAACTTACTTTATTCTCAGCTTAATTTGCTGGTCTTTACTCTCTGGTAACTTCCGAAAAAAAATGTTATCTTTAGAGAAAATTAAGATAGAGTAAGTTAGCCTAATTCCACACTTCTTTACCACGTAAGTTTTACAAAGTAAATCGGAAACGGGGGAACCATATTCGGGGCGAATTTTTACAATTTTCTGACGATTATTGTAGAAAAGGACATCTCTCAGTCCTAGCCCGTCAGCTAACCTCGTAGGCATTGAGAGGAAACTGGATAGATAGCATTTCATTCATCCGATTGCTTTCTTCAGGATCCTGATACTAACTAATTACTCTCTACGTTCAGCAAACTATTGTTTTTAGCTAAAATCCCCCAAGATTTTTGATTTGAAACTAGTTATAGCACCGTTAGATTAGTCATAAGGAGAATAATATCATGTTAATGCTTAACATTGGCGATCGCGTTCAACACAAACAGACTGGCAGCGTCGGCAAAATAATAGGCTATGGATATCAGAAAATTACGGACAGTTATTATTTGACAACCCTCAAGGTTGAAGTGTTGAAAGATATACCAGTCGAACCAATAATCGAAGATCTATTTAATCAATGGCAGGCTTGGCAAGACAAGAGAGATTTTAATTTTAAATTGTCAACTCGAAGTCGCCATTTGACCCTAGTCGCATAAATTCTAGCTCTGCGCTCTCTTCATTGAATCGAGCAGCAATAAAAGATACACTTTCAGCTCATAGTAGTTCATAGTTTAGACAGGTAGTAGGTTTTGGACATTGATTGTCACGTAACTACTACCTGTCTTTTCCCTGAGGCTGACTATTTTTTGTCATCGGCGAATCTTTATCTACAAAGCCACGCAGTAGACCAATAGCGCAAGTGAGATTTATGTACGCGTCTATCAAAATTCACGGTCTGCCTAAACCAATTATTTTGGTTGATAAGTCTGGTTACTGGAGCGAAGCTATTATCTTCATCTTTTAGCTGAATATGAAGATAGTAGCTACCATCTTTATGCTTACAAAGCTGTGCCGATGTTGGCTTACTACCTTTGAGTTTACCAATCTGATAGTTACTAGTAACAATTGGAATATGCTCTCGACCACCAACCAAAGTAAGACTAACAGACCAGTCTTTTTCTCGAAAAGCAAATATCCGAGCATCATAATCAGCCGATGTTGGCTTAAACTCTTTAACTGGACGTTTCTTTTGTTGAGCAGTTTTTCGATTAGCACCAACCCTCGCGCAAGCCCTAACTGCCAAGTTAGCCGACAAACTATATTCTTTTCGGCAACCAACTTAAGAGGGGTACGTCCAGCGAGGATAGTTGTCAAAACTGGCATCTCAAGTACTCAAGTACTAACAATTAACGATTTCAGTCTTAATTTTAAGATTGCGACTGTTCATCGCCTCCATAAATAAATCCGTTGATAAGACTTGTTCTACGGGATAAATACCTGGTTGGTTTAGTTTACCCGCTAATAGTAATTGTGCGATCGCACCAGTTCCAGCCCCAACTGCGATCGTGCAATTATCGTGTACAATAGTTGCGCGATAGGTTTGGCTTTTATCTGCTTTCTCTCCAGTAATTTCAGCACGCATTGCCACCCCAATCCCACTAAACTTATCAGTAACAGAAGTCATCAAATAACTAACGCGGGACAAGAATTCAATTCCTTGAGGATTTGTTACCCAAGCTTCAGGAAAAATGTGGGCGGCAATCCAAGTTAAGTGGTTGTATAAATCAGGAACAGAACCGAATTTAGTAATCACAGTTTGTACAGGAAAAGACTCAGCAAAGGTATAGGTTTCTGGTACATCAAACCAATATACGCCAGTCTTCCCGTAAGGTTGAGGAAACTCAATTATTTCTCTTTCAGTATAGGGTAAAATTTGCTGCCACTTGCCATTAATCCAGGCAGCAAACTGACTCTTCAATCCCAAAAAAGTAGTTCGCATTACGGTCAATCCTGCGCCGCCAGAACCTGCAACCGCGTAACTCAAATGAATCTTTTCGGCACGATCAAATTGTTCAATTCCCTGCTTAACCATGCTGTTAGAAATGCCGGGAAAAATACCAGTATTAAGTATAGCCGTAACTCCTGATGCGATCGCGCGATCATTGAGAGGAATAACTCGTTGATTAAAAGAACGATGATCGCTGACATCTAGATAATTTACCCCTGCGGCAATACAGGTTTCTAATACTCTGCCATCTCGATGATGAAAAGGGCCTGCACAGTGAACCACCAAATTGACCGAGGCGATCGCATTTATGAGGTTTTCTCGCTCTGCTAAATCTAGGCTCAAAAATTGGAAAGGTGGTTCAACTTGTTGTTGAGAATTTCTCGAAGTAATTATCACTTCAGCATTTGTATAATTAGCAATGTCTTTCGCTACACTATTACCAATTCTGCCGCAACCTCCGATTACCAAAACTTTATCGGTCATCAGTTTGTTAAAAGTTTTTCAAAATAGTTTTGCTATCATTATAGATGATGCAAATTTATGGTTACGTAAATAATTTGATTTTAATTATCACCAATTAAGCTAAATTTCAAGTCAACTTTAACTAGGTTATTAACTTACGCTTTATCAATCTTAAGTATGAGCGATCTTTATTTTTTAACTGTTAATTATTATTCCACTTCATTAATAGATCGCTTGCTTGACTCTTTAGCAACTAATACAGTTATCGATTATCAGTTTATTATTGTTAATAATTCACCAGATGATCATCAATTGCACAAAATAAAACGCAACTCAGTAGTCATAATTGAATCAAGTAAAAATCTTGGTTTTGGTGCAGCTTGTAATTTAGGATTAGATTTTATAGCTCGTGAAAATAGTCAGGCAATTGTTTGGTTGATTAATCCTGATACTTACTTTGTTGCCGAAAATTCAGAGCCTGCGATCGCGCTCCGGCGTGGGCAAAGCCCAATCGCATTTTTTAATAAGCACTCACATATCTCTATCTTGGGTACAACCGTTTATAAATCTAGTGGTGAAGTTGATTTCGCCGGGGGTACTTTTGTCCCAGAAAAGGGGACAATATCAACCATAAATTTATTGCCTACAGATTTAAAAACTGATTACGTAAAATCAGATTGGATTAGCGGCTGTAGTTTATTAATTAATTTGCGGAATTTTAAACAATGCCCTCAATTTGATAATCGTTATTTTTTATATTATGAAGACTTTGATTTTTGTCGCCGCTATGCAGAACAGGGACATCAAATTGCAGTCACTCAACGACTATCAATAATACATGAAACTTCTTCAATTACCAATCGCAATATGTTTAAAAAGTTTAAACATATTACCTATAGCTATCTATTATCGATGGAAAGATATAGTAATCCAAATATTTTTGTCTTAACTCTCTGCCGAATATCTCTTAATACCCTGCTGCTATTGCCGATAAAGCCTCATCAAGCTCTTGGTAAGTTAGTTGGCTTGTACAATTATTTGCAAAGCAAACTAACTTTAAAAATCAATAAATATAAATTAAAATATTTAAACCTGTACTGATGGCGTAACACTTTGCAGATATTCATCTACAACATCGTTAGTTTCACCGATCATTTTAATCCGACCTTTGTCCATCCAAATAGTTTTGTGGCAATTTTTTCTAATTAATTCCATTGAGTGAGAAACCAACAAAACCGTAACATGATCTTGCCAAAACTCTTCCATTCTTTGAGTGCATTTATTTTTAAAACTTACATCACCCACCGAAAGAACTTCATCAAGAATTAAAATATCTGGTTTAACATCAGTTGCGATCGCAAAACCCAATCGAGCTGTCATCCCTGACGACAAACCCTTTACAGGTACTAAAGCATAATTTTCTAATTCAGCAAACTCTAAAATCAACTTAGCTCTAGAGCTCATTTCCTTTTGGGAATAGCCCAACATAACGCCATAGAGCAGGATATTGTCCATAACTGCTAATTCTGGATCAAAACCCGCACCCAGTTCAATTAAAGGCGCAACTTTCCCCCTCACTCGAACCGAGCCAGTCGTCGGCTCTAAAATCCCTGAAATCAACTTTAACATCGTCGATTTACCCGAACCATTCGCTCCAATAATCCCAATCTTTTCTCCACGGGCGATCTCTAAATCAATCTGATCTAGAACTATTTTTTTGGCGGGATGGCGATATTTGCCTTCAATAAAAGCAAGAATGGTTCTTTTAAGATCGTAGGAAAACTCTTCTTGAGTTCTGCGCCACAATGAAACCCCGTCCAATCTGATAGATTCTTGCATAATTTACTTTTTATCTTTTTGTGAGATGAAGACTCACACTTATTTACTATCACAATAAGTCCATGAACTGAGATTGCCAAATAGAAAAAGCCACGGCACCGATAGTCAATACTATTGAACCACTAATCAAAGCCTGAATAATCAGATGCATATCAGGTGCTTCACCCCTTAAAGAGATCTGACGAATACTTTCAATAATTGGCGAAATAGGATTTAGGATCAAAAATTTCTGAACTGCTTCGGGAACAATGTCTTTGGGATAAAAAACAGGAGAGCTGACCCATAATAAAAAGGTTAATAATTCGTAGAAATAAGATAAGTCGCGGAAAAATACATACAGCGCACTCATCAGCATTCCTATTCCAGTACAAACTAAAATTAGAGCTAAAAAAGGCAAACACAAAGCCAATACATTAACCAAACTTTTAGAAAAGATCAAGGTAACTACAACTAACAGAGGAAAAGCCCCCATTAATAGCTGAAATACATTAGCGCCAATCGAAGATACAGGAAAAATAAATAACGGTAAGCGTATTTTGTTAACCATCGCCCCATTTTCCACTACGCTAGCTAAAGCTTGTGCAGTAGAAGTAGAGAAAAAATTGATCACTACTAAACCCGTAAAAGCCGCTAAAACATAGTTTAAAGCAGAATTATCGTAATATTGAGCAAAAGTCGCCCCAAAAATTGCCGTATATAAACCCGTCATCGCTAAAGGGTTTAACAAAGACCAATAAATTCCTAAAAAAGAGCCACGATATCTCCTTTTCAAATTCCGCTTAATTAAAACTAAGAATAATTCTCGATACCAAGAAAATTGATTGCTTTTAGCACTTTTAAAGACAGATGTAACCATAAGGTGCAATATTTGAGATTGTTAACGACAGGACGTAATTGTAGTCTACAGTAGCTAAGAAATTGATAATCACTCCCAAGGCTTTTGAGTTTTCTGGTTCGTTCTTTAATTAAGATACTTAAAACTTACGACTTTAAAGAGGGAGTGTTTTGCTCTAAACTGTGAGATGGCTCATTATAATTCGGAATAAAACAAGGGAATGGAAATCGGGCAAAAGGTCAAGGTTTATCGAATCAAAGATAGAGTAAATGGAAGCGTTGCTGGACAGCTAGGCAAAGTTGGAATTATTAAAGAATACAAAATGACTGATGGTAGTGGCGTTGGTGTAATTGTGCAATTTGATGATCGCAGTTCGACTTGGTTCTTTGAAGATGAAATCAAGCCAGTAGATTAGTCATAATAAAAAAACTCATAACAGACAAGATTTAATAAACATATGTCCTCGATCGTCACCTTTTTGGGTAAAGGCGGTACGGGTCGCACGATAATTGCGATCGCAACTGCCAAAAAACTAGCAACAGAAGGCAAAAAAGTTCTACTAGTCGGACAAGATTCGGGGCCTGGTTTTGGTATTGCTTTGGGCATGAACCCTTCCTCAGAACCTCAATCAATCGATGCCAATCTTTCTGTTATGCAGTTAAACGCAACTGTATTGCTAGAAAATAGCTGGGAAGAAGTTAAACAACTAGAAGCCCAGTACTTGCGATCGCCAATTCTCAAACAGGTATATGGTCAGGAGTTGGGAGTTTTGCCAGGCATGGATCGAGCTTTGGCTCTCAATGCTATCCGTAACTATTATCAAAGCAATAAATATGATGTTATTGTCTACGACGGTTCAGGCGGTATTGATACCCTGAGAATGCTGGGAATGCCAGAAATACTTAGCTGGTATTTCCGTCGCTTTAAAGACGTATTCGCCGAATCAGATATAGTTAAAACTCTATCTCCTTTTGTGCAACCAGTTACCAGCGCGATTCTCAACGTCTCGTGGTCGGCAAACGATATCAACTCCAATACTGATAATCCAGCTAGCCAAATGCTGGAAAAAGGCACAGAAGCTCTAAGGGAACAAAAAGTGATGGCTTATCTGGTCACTACTCGGGATCAAGCAGCGGTAGCTACGGCAAAATATCTTTGGGGTAGCGCACAACAAATTGGTTTGACCGTAGGTGGAGTTATCCTTAATCGAGGAGAAGTAACCGAGAGCGTCTCGTCTGAATTCGAGCCTTTGACAGTTACTGCCGTACCAAATTTTGACGGTATTGATTGGCAGCCTCTGCTCAAGGGACTTCCCAGTTTAGGCGGAGCAACAGGCGCGCCCAAACCCATAGAAATTATCATGGCAGAGCGCAAAATCAAGATATTTTTGCCAGGGTTTGCCAAAAACGAAGTAAAACTCACCCAATATGGACCAGAAATTACCATCGAAGCGGGAAATCAAAGACGCAATATCACTTTGCCCCCTAATTGGCGTGGTAGCTCTGTCACTGGAGCAAAATTTCAAAACGGCTATTTAGAAGTAACTATCGGTTAAAACTAGAATTTAGGATTACCATGTCTGACTCTTCCCCATCTAATCTAGAAAAACCAGACAACCTAGCAGATAATGGCAGTTCTAAAACTCGCCAACTTCTGGGTATGAAAGGTGCAGCCTCAGGAGAAACCAACATTTGGAAAATTCGGCTGCAATTAATGAAACCGATTACCTGGATTCCTCTAATTTGGGGAGTCGTTTGTGGCGCGGCTTCTTCTGGAAATTATTCCTGGACTTTAGAAAACTTCCTCTTAGCAGCAGCCTGTATGCTGCTTTCAGGGCCTTTGATGACTGGTTATACCCAAACCGTCAACGAACTTTATGATCGCGAAATTGACGCAATCAACGAACCCTATCGTCCTATCCCTTCAGGGGCAATTTCTCTCCCCCAAGTTACAGTTCAAATTGTTGTGCTGCTGTTGGCTGGAATTGCTCTAGCTTACGGCTTAGATGTCGCCGTCGCTCATGAATTTCCAACAATTACTTGTATTGCTCTGGGAGGTTCGTTTATTGCCTATATTTACTCCGCACCGCCTTTAAAACTGAAACAAAATGGCTGGTTAGGTACGTATGCTCTAGGTTCAAGCTATATTGCTTTGCCCTGGTGGACTGGTCATGCTTTATTTGGACAATTAAACTGGATGATTGTAATTCTGACCTTGATCTATAGTTTTGCGGGTTTAGGAATTGCCATTGTCAACGACTTTAAAAGTGTCGAAGGCGATCGCACTTTAGGTCTAAAATCTCTACCTGTAATGTTCGGAGTAACTACTGCTGCCTGGATTTGCGTCATTGCGATCGATGTTTTCCAAATTGGTATTGGCAGTTATTTGGTTATTATTCACGAAAATCTTTATGCGGCGATTGTCCTGTTGTTAGTTATTCCCCAAATAACTTTCCAAGATATGTATTTCCTCCGCAATCCTTTAGAAAATGACGTAAAGTATCAAGCCAGCGCACAGCCTTTCTTGGTATTGGGAATGTTATTTACAGGTATCGCTTTAGGCCATGCGGGAATTTAAAACAAGGTCTAATTTTCTTCTTCTTTAATTTTTAAACTATCTCTAGTATTGCAGCGTGTGTAAGAATTCCAGGTGCTTAAATCTTGGGCAGAAAAACTGAGTAGCGAAACACGATCGCGATCGCTTAACCCCTTTACCATGCTAAAATCAGCTCCAGCTATATTCTGGAGATTTTCTAAGTTTGCCCCAGTTAAATCTGCCGCGCGCAAATCTACACCTTTAAACTCGCAATTAGCTAAACGAGCATTACGTAAACTAGCACCAGTAAGTATTGCTTTCTGTAAGTTCGCCCCGCTTAGAGCTACATCGTCTAAAATCGCGCCAGTTAAATCGGCTCCACTGAGATAAGCACCCATCATTTTAGCTCCAGACAGGTCTACACCTCGTAAATTAGCTGTATTTAAATAGGCACCATTGAGACTAGCACCAGGGCCAATTGCACCAGAAGTTTTATAGTTAAACCCTTCGGGGAAGATAGTTTCGTTATCGTAGATAGCTACTTTAAATTGAGCATGTTGTAAATTAGTATTCTTTAAATTTGCTCTACGTAGATCAGCGCGGCTAAGATATGCCCCCGTTAAATCTGCCCCTGTCAAATCTGCCCCCGTTAAATCTGCCCCTCGTAGATCAGCATTTTGCAGCTTCGCGCCTTTTAAATTAGCACTAATTAGATCAGCATTAGTCAAGATAGTTTGACAAAAATTAACCAACTCTAAATTAGCTTGATTAAGAGCGATTCCATATAAGTCTTGTTGACTAAAATCTGCTCCTACTAAGCTTTCTCTCGATTGAAGTTTATTAATAATGTCGAGGGCTTTTGGAGATTTGTTACTGGAAGTTATTGGCATAGGGGCATAGGGGCATTTCAATTAAACTTTTGACTCTTGTACGGGCTCTCGGCCGAGAGCCCCTTCACTCAACCAGGGTTTTGGAGACTTATCCAAAAAATCTACTTCAGTTTGGCTCTAATTTCTTCGATTCGCTGGCGATTAACACCCAAATCTGATTTACCTAAACGGGAAGCTGAACGAACTTGAACTACATTTGCACTAGAGTCGAGATAAAATTCTACATCATCGACATAACCCATTAATTTGCTTTTAAATTCTGCGTAAAGATAATTATCTGTTTCTTCAACAATAGTTGTTCTTTCCATGCTTTCTACAACCTTTTTAATCTCAGCAATAGATACGGATGGCAAAGGTTCGATCTTTGATTTAGGATCATCGCTTTGACTATTGACACAATTAGGTGAGTCAGGACAAGACGCTAATTTACCATTAGTTATGCCTAAATTATTGGGTCTATTCCCTGTTAAATTAAACATTTTATTATTCTTTTTTTAACTAGGTTTAATACAACTTAGGCTTATTTTATCTCTTTTCGGATTCTCAAAATATAAAGCTCTTAGCTCTCAGCTCTTAGCTTTTAGCTTTTCCTTCGGGTGTGACTCTAAGAGCCTTGATTTAGACTAGCTACCCTCGTCTACTAGTTAGAAGCTGATAGCTGATCTAAACCCATCAATTAAAAATTGACAGACTACTAGTTGCTAGTTTTTAAGCAGCATTAGCGACCACATTTTCTTCAGTCAATAACTTGAGGGCTTGTTGATATTGTTGGTCTGCTTCAGTACCAATTTGAGCATAAGTAATTGGTTTCTGGGAAACGACGCTATCGGGTAAGATGCCTAACTTATTAATATCTTTATGATTGGGAGTTTCATATCTAGCAACCGTTACCGCTAATCCTGCACCATCAGGCAATTCAAAGAGAGATTGAATCAAACCCTTGCCAAAAGTTTTTTCCCCTACTAGTACAGCTCGCTCATTGTCTTGCAATGCACCAGCCAAAATTTCGCTAGCACTAGCTGTACCTTGATTAACTAAAACGACTAAAGGATCATTCGTAAGTACTTCGCTGTTAGATTCAAAACTACCTAAAGCTCCCTGGCGGTTTACCGTGTAGACAATCGTGCCACTATCTAACCACAATCGGGCAATTTCTACTCCAGCCTGTAATAAACCACCAGGATTGTTACGCAAATCGAGGATGTAGGCTTCTGCACCTTCTTTTTCTAGCTTGTCAACTCCGTGGGCAATTTCTTTCGTCGCATTGGCACTAAACTGATTAAGGCGCACATAACCAATTTTTTTAGTCGTATTGGTATCGAGAGTAGCATATACGGGATTGAGAGAAATGCGATCACGTACTAGATTCACAGTGCGAGCCTTAGCATCTTTGTCACTGCCGGGCTGTATTCTCAAAGCGACCTTGGTTCCGATAGCACCCCGCATTTTTGAGGCAGCTTCATCCAAAGTCAGGCTCTTAGTACTGGTACCGTCAATTTCTAAAATGATATCCCTAGGTTCAATTCCTGCCGCTTCAGCGGGAGAGCCGACTAAAGGCGAAATAACTTCAATTAGTTTGGTTTCTGGGTTGACGTTAATTTGTAAACCCACCCCAGATAGTTCTCCAGAGGTGTTGACCTGTAAACTGCGATACTGCTCTGGCCGAAGCAGTCTCGTAAAAGGATCGTCTAAACCAGCCAGCATCTCTTCAATAACAGTATAAGTTTCTTCGCGATCGCGTAGTGGCTTCTTAATAAATTGTTCCCGCAGTTTCCACCAGTTTTGATGGTTGAAAGTATTATCTACATACGATTGATTGACAATTCGCCAAGATTGTAGTAGTAACTTTTGTTCTTCGGTAAAAGCCTGAGCTTCTGGGACATACCAGAGAAAAGAAGACGAGAACCAAATAAAAACCAGCAAAGCGATCGAAAAAACTTTTTTCACCATGAGACAAAATTAATTAATTATTTATTTAGAGCAATATCTAAAAATTAAACTAATTTTAGATATTGTTAACTAATTGTTACGCAAAAGAGCGCGATTGCACTCCGTGCAGGCTTCGCGATCATCGCATTCTAGAAACCTAAAAGCCATCTCACAAAAGTTTTCGGCAGCAAATCAATAACCCGAACTCAAATATGGCGTATAATACGATGTTAAACAAAACCATCATAGCTTAAAGCTATGTTACATTTTTTAAAGAGGAGATGTCCGTTCTGGTTCCTAATCCTCTATGGACTTAAACAGCAACTATACACAATTAGTGCAGTCTATGGATAACTATAGACAAACTTCTATTTTGAAGTTCGCACCAAATACCAAAACTTTTCCTTTTCAGCAGCCTGGCAGTATTGCTCAAAGATCGAGCCTTTAAGCCAACTCTCTGAGCAATAGTTTAGACTCTGGTCAACTAGTTCGGTAAAATCCATCCATAACTATTTTTGTTAGCTAATTTATAGGCTTCATGTTTTCTAAACAAGTAACTGATTCAAAAACTTTTCAATGGTTTGACGAACGTCTAGAAGTTCAAGCAATTTCCGACGACATCACCAACAAATACGTACCACCTCACGTAAATATCTTCTATTGCTTAGGGGGTATTACCCTGGTTTGCTTCTTAATTCAGTTTGCCACTGGGTTTTGCATGACTTTCTACTACAAACCAAGCGTAACTGAGGCTTTTAGTTCAGTGCAGTACATCATGAACGATGTCAGCTTCGGTTGGTTGATTCGTTCTGTCCATCGCTGGTCGGCTAGCATGATGGTCTTGATGATGATTTTGCATACATTCCGCGTCTATCTCACAGGCGGTTTCAAAAAACCCCGTGAGTTAACCTGGATCACTGGGGTAATTATGGCAGTAATTACCGTCAGCTTCGGCGTTACTGGCTATTCTCTCCCTTGGGATCAAGTTGGTTATTGGGCGGTTAAAATTGTATCTGGTGTACCAGCCGCAATTCCCATCGTCGGAGATCAATTGGTCGAACTACTTCGTGGTAGTGCTAGTGTCGGTCAAGCTACTTTGACTCGTTTCTATAGCTTGCACACTTTCGTTTTACCTTGGTTGATTGCAGTCTTCATGCTCTTGCACTTCCTAATGATTCGCAAACAAGGTATTTCTGGACCTTTGTAAACCATTTGTAAATAAACTGACTCCAAGCAAATACAGGAGAGAAAACTATGTCAACTTTAAAAAAGCCAGATCTTAGCGATCCTGCTTTAAGAGCCAAGTTAGCCCAAGGTATGGGTCATAACTACTATGGCGAGCCTGCTTGGCCAAACGATTTGTTATATATTTTTCCAGTGGTTATTTTAGGAACTATTGGTTTAGTAGTAAGTTTAGCCGTTCTCGATCCTGCTGTTGTGGGCGAGCCTGCTAATCCTTTCGCCACTCCCCTAGAAATTTTACCTGAGTGGTATTTATACCCTGTATTCCAAATCTTGCGTATTCTTCCTAGCAAACTGTTAGGACTGTCTGCTCAAGTAGCAGTACCTTTGGGTTTGATTTTGATTCCTTTCATTGAAAACGTGAACAAGTTTCAAAACCCCTTCCGCCGCCCTGTAGCTACTACGGTATTTATATTTGGTACTTTGGTAACTCTCTGGTTGGGAATTGGTGCTACTTTCCCCATTGATGAATCTCTGACTCTCGGCTTGTTCTAAATTTTTAGGATAACTGAAAGTCAAGTATTTAAAGACGAGACGCGATCGCATTTTGTTGAGGTTTTAGTAGACTTAGCAATTATCAGTCGTGTCTCGTTGCTTTTAAAAAGGCTTTCGCCGCAAGCAGATATTGTCGTAATTTATAATTTATTGATATCATATATCGAGGAAAGATTTGTCGCCGAATCTTTTCGCCTACAACAATATATCAGATCGATAGAGAGTGGGAACAGCCCGCTTTTTTTGTTGCATAAATTAAGAACAAGACTTAGTAAATTCAGCAATAAATTACAAAATCCCCCATCCCCCAAAAAGCTGACTAACCACCAACTTCCTGCCGCACATGACTCATCCTGTTGTTCCCGAAATTATCAAATTAGCAACTCCTCTAGCCGAAAACCTAAACTTAGAACTGGTAGATGCAGTTTTCCAAACTAACAAGACACCTCCAGTTTTAAGAATAGATGTTCGTAACCCAAAATCAGATACTAGCCTAGAAAACTGCGAACAGATGAGTCGGGCGTTAGAGGAACAACTAGATTTATCGGACATCATTCCTGGTGCTTATGTATTGGAAATTTCCAGCCCTGGAATTTCTCGCACTTTAACCACGGATCGAGAATTTATCGCTTTCAAAGGATTTTTGGTAACGGTGAAAACCTTTGCTCCTTATAAAAGCCAAAAAGAATGGCACGGTAGTCTACAGCATCGGGATGAAGCAGCAGTCCACATTAACAAAAAAGGCAAAGCGATCTCCATTCCTCGAGAATTAATTGCCAAAGTTCAGCTTGAAGACAATAGCTGAAATAAAACAGAAAATTAAGCAGACCGTATTTCCAGCAGAATACTTTATAAAAGTCGCCAAAACGTTGATTAATTTTATTAGGAGTATAACTTTATGACCTTAGTCAGTTTGCCTGGTCTGAGGGCAACCATCGAAGAAATCAGCCAGAGATATAACTTACCAGGCAGTGCCGTAGAAGAAGCTCTTAGAGAAGCTCTGATTAAAGGTTACGAAAAATTTCGTCGCTCCAAAAACCGTGAAGATGATTTTAGCGAAGAATATTTTGAAAATTTTAACGTCCAATTAGATACAGACGAAGAAGGATTTAAAATCCTAACCGCTAAAGTAATTGTAGATCTCGATAAAGAGCAAATTAGTCATACCGACCACCAAATTGCCCTGAGCGAAGTCCAAGAACAGATAGATGATTCAGAAATTCAGGTAGGAGACTCAGTAATAGTTGATGTCACCCCCGAACAAAAAGAGTTTGGGCGCATGGCAGCAATCCAAACCAAGCAGGTATTACTCCAAAAACTCCGAGATCAGCAACGTAAGTTGATCCAAGAAGAGTTTAAAGACTTAGAAGAAACAGTTTTACAAGCAAGAGTAGTTCGCTTTGAAAGACAATCGGCAATCGTCGCCGTTAGTAGCGGCTTAGGACAGCCAGAAGTAGAGGCTGAATTACCCAAACGAGAACAGTTACCCAACGATACCTATCGTTCCAATGCCACTTTTAAAGTTTATTTAAAAAAAGTTAGAGAAACTCCCCATCGAGGACCACAACTAATTGTTTCGCGAGCTACAGCAGGACTAGTAGTCGAATTATTTAGTAACGAAGTTCCTGAAATCGAGGAAGAAATTGTGCGAATTGTAGCTGTTGCCAGGGAAGCTCATCCCCCTTCCCGTCATGTGGGAGTGCGCACCAAGATAGCAGTAGATACTCTTGAACGAGATGTTGATCCCGTAGGAGCTTGCATTGGAGCGAGAGGTTCAAGAATTCAAGCCGTAGTTAACGAACTACGAGGGGAGAAAATTGATGTCATTCGTTGGTCACCCGATCCTTCTACCTATATTGCCAATTCCTTGAGTCCTGCACGGGTAGATCGTGTAGTATTAGCTGATCCCGAAGAAAAACAATCTCTAGTTTTAGTTGCCGAAGATCAGCTGAGTTTAGCGATTGGCAAAGAAGGGCAAAATGTACGCCTAGCAGCACGTCTAACAGGATGGAAAATCGATATCAAAGATATTAACAAGTACAAAGAAGAAGAGGAGACCGAAGAAGTTGATTCTGAAGAGGATCCAGTTGAACTAGAAGAGACAGATTCTGAAGAATAGACATAATCAAACAAGAGAGTCAGATGCGATCGCATCTGACTCTTGATCAAATGCTGGATTCTCTATCTATAATTAGATTAATACAAAACCAATATGAATAAACCTACTAATCATCGTCGGTGTATCAGCTGCCGCCGAGTAGCACCTAAAGAGTCATTTTGGCGAGTTGTTAAAGTTTCGCCTAGCTGCGAAATTCAACTAGATGAGGGTATGGGTCGTTCAGCTTATCTCTGTCCTGACGTAGATTGTGTAAGGGTGGCTAGTCTTAAAAAACGCCTGAGTCGCTCTCTAAAAGCTAAAGTTCCTGAATATATTTATCAAAATTTACAAGAACGTTTAACCTGAAAATGTTAGAGTTTAGAAATAAAAAAATAATTTTCCAACTGTAAATTCAAAATTTTAAAAACACTTGTGTATTTTTCTCTAAAATAGATAAATATAATGAATTGCTACGAGTAGAATGATACTTTCTAACATAAGTAGAAGTCTTAATTTGATAGAGTTGTTAACACCTAGATTGGACTGGGCGGTTACCGTTCAAGCGCGACAGTCTAAGTGTCAACTATAAAGCATTAGCCTTCTGCGCTGGGTTAATTCCAGCATCCCTCTTGGTCAAAGCTTTACCAGCAATTTACAAACATGAAAGACTACATGAAGAAACAAATGGTCAAATAATTATAAACAGTCAATTCAGGGGCATAGTGGATGAACAACGGCAAAGTCAGAATATACGAACTATCGAAAGAGCTAAATTTGGAGAACAAAGACATTAAAGAAATTTGCGAAGAGCTTAACATTGCAGTCAAAAGCCATAGCAGTACAATTACGGAATCTCAAGCAGAAAGAGTTAGAGGTATGGCAGCAAAATCTCCTCGTGCCGAAAAAGCACTAAATAGCCCCAAACAAGAATCCCCAAACCCGAACCCATCAGGGAAACGGCAACAGCAAATTTTAGCAATTCATCACAAAACGGATTATCCCAATTCCGCTCATCAAGCTAAAGAGATTGAATCTCCAGATTCAATCTCTTTAGCATCTCCTCCAACACGACCTAGTAAGCCTAAGTCACCTACAGCTACGACATCTCAAGAAGAACCACTAGTGCAAGTAAAACCCCCTCAATTCAAAGATAACTCTCAAGTTCAGACCGAACTCAAACCAACTGCATCTAGAGAAAATAAACCATCAGAATCGACCGCCAAGCAGTCAGTCGTCAAAGGTAGCCGATTAGTAGGACCTCCCCCTAGACCCCAATTGGCTAAAACAGGCACCAGAAATTCAATCCAGTCTCCTGTTAAGCCTAAAATACGATCTTCAGAGTCGCCAGAAATCCTAACAGAAGTACCAACAGAAGAACCAGAGAAAAAGAAAAAAGTAACTCCTGTACTCCCTAAACTTAACCAAAGACCTCAAAAAGTCAAAGCTGTTAGTAAACCAAAAGAAGAAGAAGTTGAGGACAATGAAACCGAAGACCTCGTAGATAGCGAGGTAGATAAAGATGAAATAATTAACAAAAACGAAATTAAGAAAGCTCGACTCAAACGTCCAACTCCACCCCGCAAAGTCAAAGAATGGGAGGACGAAGAAGAAGAGGATAAACAATCCAAGGCTGCCAAAGGAAAAGTTGCTGCGAAAAAACGTCGCTCACCTAAACCCCTGCTTGACGATGACGATGATCTAGATTCAGACTCCAATGCAGTTCAAGTTAGTACGGCGTTTACTATATCGACAGCTCGCCCACCAAAACCTGAGTCGCTGCAACAACAACCTGCTGCAATCAGCAGTCCTAAAAAACCGAGAAAACCATCTTTCAAAACGGAGAAAGCTCCTAAAGCCGAACGCCAGTCACGGGGAAAAGTTGTTCCGACTCTCCCCGAATCAATTATCTTGTCTGATAACTTAACTGTCAGAGATTTAGCAGAAAGACTCAACACCCCAGAAACTGACATCATCAGAAGTCTATTTTTCAAGGGAGTACCCGTTAATATTACTCAAACTTTAGACCTAGAGACGGCTCGCTCAGTGGCGGAAGAGTTAGGAGTAGCTGTAGAAACACCTGAAGAGAAATCGGCAGCCATCAAAGAAACTGAGATGCTGAATGCTAATGACTTAGAAAATCTACAGCCTCGTCCTCCTGTGGTGACAATAATGGGTCACGTAGATCACGGTAAAACCACTCTACTTGATTCGATTCGTAAAAGTACCGTGGCTTCAGGAGAAGCTGGGGGCATCACGCAGCATATTGGCGCTTACCATGTTGATGTTGAACACAACGGCAATCAGCAGCAGATTGTTTTCTTAGATACTCCTGGTCACGAAGCTTTTACTGCCATGCGTGCTAGAGGAACACGAGTTACCGATATCGCGATCTTGGTCGTAGCTGCCGATGATGGAGTACAACCTCAAACAAAAGAAGCAATAAGTCATGCTAAGGCAGCGGAAGTACCTTTGATTGTGGCGATTAACAAGGTAGATAAACCAGAATCTAATCCTGACAGAATTAAGCAAGAATTAACCGAATATGGGTTAGTACCAGAAGATTGGGGTGGAGACACCACAATGGTTGAGGTCAGTGCGCTCAAAGGTGATAACCTCGATGAACTTTTAGAAATGATTTTGTTGGTAGCAGAGGTAGAAGAGCTTTCGGCTAATCCAGACCGCGCTGCCAAAGGAACAGTCATTGAAGCCAATTTAGATCGTAATCGTGGCCCTGTAGCCACCTTAATAGTTCAAAATGGTACTCTCAGGGTGGGAGACACCATCGTTGCCGGCTCTGTTTTGGGAAAAGTCCGCGCGATGATCGATGATTCTGGAGCAAAAGTAGAAGCAGCAACTCCTTCTTTTGCCGTTGAAATTTTGGGACTTAATGATGTACCCGAAGCTGGAGATGAATTTGATGTCTACGAAAGTGAAAAAGAAGCTCGCGCCATAGCCGACCAGCGAGCCATTAAACAGAGAGACACTCGTCTCTTCCAATCTTTATCATCCCGTCGCATTAGTCTCAGTACAATCTCAGCTCAGGCACAAGAAGGAGAGTTAAAAGAACTCAACTTAATTATCAAAGCTGACGTGCAGGGTTCGGTAGAAGCGATTGTCGGCTCTCTGCAACAATTGCCTCAAAACGAAGTTCAAATTCGTACCCTTCTCTCATCACCGGGAGAAGTTACGGAAACAGACATAGATTTGGCTGCTGCTAGTGGTGCGGTGATCATTGGCTTTAACACCACTTTGGCATCTGGTGCCCGTCAAGCCGCAGATCGAGAAGGTGTCGATGTTCGCCAGTACGACATTATTTATAAGCTACTGGATGATATTCAAGGAGCGATGGAAGGTCTGCTAGATCCAGAAGAGGTAGAAGAACCTCTCGGTCAAGTAGAAGTTAGAGCTGTATTCCCTGTGGGGCGCGGTGCAGTAGCAGGTTGCTATGTGCTGTCGGGTAAGATAGTTCGCAATTGTCAAATTCGCGTTCGTCGCGGTCAAAAAGTAGTTTATCAAGGCGGTCTTAATTCCCTTAAGCGGATGAAAGAAGATGTTAAAGAGGTTAACACTGGTTTTGAATGCGGCATCGGCTCGTCCAAGTTTTCTGATTGGAAAGAAGGCGATATCATTGAGGCTTACGAGTTAGTTTTCAAACGTCGTACTTTGGCAACTAATTAAGACTTCAAGAATTAGGGAATGGAGTGTATGTTTTATTTATTGCATTGCGCTATGTTCCCTAATGACCAATTCTCAATATTCAGTTAAAAATGTCTGATTTACGCTCTGAACCTTTTTTATGGATTCACCTGTCAGGAATAGCTCTATTTCCTGCTCTGTTAGAGGTGGTTTGGGTTGGATTAGCTATTGGAAGTCCTGGGTCTTTTTCTACCCTTGAATTGGTGTTGATTGCAATTATTGGGATTCTTCCTGTGTTGTTGATGCAGCTTATTCGTCCGTTTGAGATCTTTAGCATTTTGCTTTTCGCACTCAAGCCAGAATGCTTAAGCTTAGAACAAAGGCAGATACTAGCAGTATTTAGAACTACAAAACTGAAATTCTTAAGCGCGATCGCAGCAGGGATAATGATACTATTATTGTGGCTGCTGTATAGTTTATCCCCTCTTGCTATTGGTCTGGCCTCATTCTTTCCTCAATCGCACGTTTTAGGTTTGGCGATCTCAATTTTGGGTTTTCTGGGGAGTAATTTGTTTCTACAAGTGCCAATCAGTGTTTTGGCGGTTTTGTTAACCAACAAATCGCAGCTTGCGACTATGGAACCATATCCAGTGGATAAAATTAACCAAGACTTTACTGTACCTGGAATCAAAGTCAATCAAATACTGTGGTTTTTAGACAGATAATTCAACTTTAGACAGATAGTTGAAACAAATAATCCAACTATTATGTAACTGTAATTACAAACTAAATCTGTAATTAAGCTACCTTATAAAGTAGAGTAAGAGTACTAGCTCAAAAATATACATATGACAAATTCAACTATTACTTCGCAAAACAGACGCGAACAAGATCAAGGAATTTGGTTGAGTCTCAGACAAGCGATCTCCAAAAGCTCTGGCTTTCAACGCTGGCAACAAGAGAAAAATGTCAGCGTCAATGTCAACGGTGATTTAGATGTCCAGGTGCGCCATTATCTAACCGAGACTCTAGAAACCCTTGCTTACTAAGTATCCTGCTCGGGGCGATCTTTGGGAAATATTTACAGATCGGCAAAAACAAGCAATAGCCTGAACCTTCAAAATAGATAATTTCTGACGATATTTAAGAATAAGGCATTACATTACCCTTTAGGGGCGTTTCATGAAACGCCCCTAAAGTAGGTTATGGCACTAAATTTGGCGCTAATCTATCCCACATCCCGCTGATCCAAATGGCAAAAAAACAATTAGATCCTAGCGATCACAGTTCATTTTATTCTCAATTAAGTAAGCTTGCTGAAAATGCAATATTAGTCACTTGAGAAGACTAAATCTGTAGAAGCCTTTTTGCAAAAGCATTATGGGTTTAATTATTTTTTGCTTCTCGAAAGAGCGGAATGTGGGATAATATGATAGTAAAATTCACGAATCGTTGCTATACCCCAATTCTATGACTTTTACCTGTGTGCTTTCAAGTCTTCGGTCTCTTAGCAGACTAAAGAGTTTGGCATCGGTTTGAGCCGTGTTCGGGTTGAGAAAATAGGCGATGTCTTCTCGGTCAGCTCCCCACTGTCCTTCTCCTCCCCATTGCAGCACAGCCCACTGAATTAGTGGATTAAAGATATTGTGATCCCATTCAAATGCAGCGTGGCACTTCGCATTGAGCTGGCTTGACATCAGTTCATGGTACTGGCTCGTTACAGGCAAGTCGAGAGTGCCATCCATTGCATTCTTGAACTCAGCAAACTCAAGGGCATCCTGTTCGGCTGTCTCTTCATTCACAAAGTAGGCAATGTCTCGTCTTGGCGGCAGAGCTTGTGGACCTCCAAACTTTGCACCAACACTTGCACAGTTCACTACTAACCAACAAATGGTGGGTCTTCCCACCTTGTGATCCCATTTCAAAGCAACATAAGGCATTGATGCACCTCGATACATATTAGATTCTTTATCAAATCTAATATGTATCGGGCACATTTTTTACACGTATCTCGGCTTAATGCCTAATCCAGCTTTGGTTCGCGTTTATGCCATTCGGTTGACTGTTCATAGGCGTAAGCCGTGTGAAATAGGAGATCTTCGCGCAAGACATTACTAATCAACTGCATCCCAATTGGTAAACCTTGATCATCAAAACCACAGGGAATACTAATTCCTGGTAAACCAGCGAGATTAACAGGAATAGTCATCAAGTCAGAAAGATACATCGACAGGGGCTCAGAAGTCTTCTCTCCTGCTTTAAATGCCGTTGTTGGGGCAGTAGGGCAAATTAAAACATCCACATCTTCAAAAGCACGATCAAAGTCTTGTTTGATTAGAGTACGAACTTTTTGAGCTTTGAGATAATAAGCATCGTAATATCCAGCCGAAAGAGCATAAGTACCTAACATAATCCGTCGTTTAACTTCTGCACCAAATCCAGCAGAGCGAGTATTAGTATACATATCAATCAGGCTCTCTGATTCAGAGCGGACACCATATTTAACCGCATCATAACGGGCAAGGTTAGCCGAAGCTTCCGAAGAAGCAATCATATAGTAAACAGGCAAGCCATAACGAAAACGAGGACAAGAAATCTCTCGGACTTCTGCGCCTAATATTTCCAATTGAGCGATCGCTTTTTGGACAGTTTCAGCAACTGCCGAATCTAATCCCTCGCCAAAAGTTTCTGTAATAATGCCAACTTTTAAAGCACCTGAAGACTTAAAATCTGGCTTTAGATATTGAGTGTAATCGGGAATATCCACTTTGAGACTAGTAGAGTCATTCTGATCATACCCGGCGATCGCATTTAATAAAATCGCTGAATCTTCTACAGTCCGAGAAAAAGGGCCAATTTGATCTAGAGAGGAGGCATAAGCAACCAAGCCGAAGCGGGATACTAAACCATAGGTTGGTTTCATGCCGACCACGCCACAGAGAGAAGCTGGTTGACGAATCGAGCCGCCTGTATCCGAACCCAAGGAAACAACGCATTCTCCTGCGGCTACTGCTGCGGCTGAACCTCCAGAAGATCCCCCAGGAACTCTGGCTAAATCCCAAGGGTTAGCCGTAACCTGAAACCCTGAATTTTCCGTGGAACTCCCCATCGCAAATTCGTCGAGGTTAGTTTTGCCAACTATTACCGCGCCTGCATCTTTAAGTTTTTGAGTAACTGTAGATTCGTAGGGAGGTATAAAATTAGCCAAGATTTTGGAAGCGCAGGTAGTTTTGATCCCCTTGGTACACATATTGTCTTTAACTCCCAAGGGGATACCTTCTAGCATCCCAATGGATTCACCCGCAGCAATTTTAGCGTCTACTTTTTGGGCAGTTGCTAGAGCTAGATCAGCAGTAACAGACAAAAAAGCGCGTACTTTTGGTTCTACGGTTTCAATCCGTTTTAAAGTTGCTTGGGCAATTTCTACCGCCGAACGTTCTTTGTTAACTAATTGCTGATGTAACTCTTTTATACTTCCTTGGTACATCAAATTACCTTTACTTATTATTTATTTAATAGCTGTTGGGATATTGTTTGATTTGGCTTTGGTTACTCTTGGCAGCTAAAGTCTTTATTAACTCTACTATAACGGAGGAGCTTTAAACCCGTGATTTTTGGTAAAAAGAAATATGTGGCTGCTTAAAGCTATAAACAATTTGTTAAGAAAGTCTCCAGTTCTGGCAATAGCTTACAACATGGAATAGAACAGGAATTTATCAGTAAAACTACCCAATAGAACTTTGGACTGCCAATATATGACACACTTTCCTTGGTTAACTACAAGTATTCTGTTTCCAATTACAGCTTCTTTGTTTCTGCCACTAATCCCCGACAAGGAAGGCAAAACTGTACGCTGGTATGCTCTAATCATTGGTTTAATTGACTTTGCGATTCTGGTTTATGGTTTTTATCAGGATTATGACTTTAGCAACCCTAATTTACAACTAGTAGAAAGTTACTCTTGGATACCCCAGTTAGACTTAAATTGGTCAGTGGGGGCTGATGGTTTATCCATGCCTTTGATCCTGTTAACGGGTTTCATTACTACCTTGGCAATAATGGCAGCTTGGCCAGTAACTTTCAAACCCAAACTGTTTTATTTTCTGATGCTCGCAATGTATGGCGGACAAATCGCTGTTTTTGCCGTCCAGGATATGCTGCTGTTTTTCCTAGTATGGGAATTAGAGTTAGTCCCTGTATATCTAATTCTGTCAATTTGGGGTGGTAAAAAACGTCTCTATGCGGCGACTAAATTTATTTTGTATACCGCTGGGGGATCGCTGTTTATCTTAGTTGCTGCTTTGACCATGGCATTTTATGGAGATACGGTCACCTTTGACATGAGTGCGATCGCAGCGAAGGATTATGCTTTTAATCTGCAATTATTCTTATATGCTGGTTTTCTCATTGCCTATGGGGTCAAACTGCCAATATTTCCTCTCCATACTTGGCTACCTGATGCCCACGGTGAAGCGACAGCCCCTGCTCATATGTTACTAGCAGGCATTCTCTTGAAAATGGGAGGATACGCCCTCTTACGGATGAACGCAGGAATGCTACCTGATGCTCATGCCTTTTTCGCCCCTGTATTAGTAATTTTAGGGGTTGTTAATATTGTTTATGCAGCCTTGACTTCTTTTGCTCAACGCAACTTAAAACGCAAGATTGCTTATTCATCGATTTCCCACATGGGTTTTGTTTTAATTGGGATTGCTTCTTTTACCGATTTAGGCACAAGTGGGGCAATGCTACAAATGATTTCCCACGGTTTGATTGGGGCTAGTCTTTTCTTTATGGTGGGAGCTACTTATGACCGCAGCCATACCCTGATGCTCGATGAAATGGGTGGTGTCGGTCAAAAGATGAAAAAAATCTTTGCGATGTGGACTACCTGTTCTTTTGCTTCTTTAGCCTTACCAGGAATGAGTGGTTTTGTCGCTGAATTGATGGTATTCGTTGGTTTTGCAACTAGTGATGCTTACAATTCCACTTTTAAAGTAATTATTGTCTTCTTAGCCGCAGTCGGTGTAATTTTAACCCCAATCTATCTACTTTCAATGTTGCGAGAAATGCTTTATGGCCCCGAAAACAAAGAATTGGTAAATCACACTAATTTAGTTGATGCTGAACCTAGAGAGGTATTTATCATTGCTTGTCTGCTGATCCCGATTATTGGTATTGGTTTGTATCCTAAGTTGGTTACTCAGATTTATGATGCTAGTATCACTCAGCTAACGGCAAGATTACGTAATTCTGTACCGAGTTTGGTACAACAGGCAACCAGATCATCTAATGAATATTCAATGATATCGGTGAGCGCACCCAAAATTGAAATTATTCACAATAACTAGATGTAATCACTATTACTAAGCTACAATGCGATCGCAATATACCGCGATATACTCTTAGTAAGATTTTAGGAATTAATAACAAGTAGGGGTAGCTATTCATCCTTTGAACAGTTACCCCTACTTGTTATTATATGAATTCACGGAGTGGTACGAATTCGGTATTTATCTTCGCCTTGGGTCACATCTCGGACAGAATGAACCCGATTTTCAACTCCCCAATAACCGCGAATTCTTCGATTATTTCTACGGCTAATTGGGGTTTAGTTTTATATCTATCAGATTCTTGAAGACATTGTTTGGGTTTGAATATTTTAAATAGTCAAGGATAAATAGACGCTAGTTGTTTATAAAACTTTCATATTATTGTTTTTTAATATAAATTCTTGATGAATAGCTTATTTTAAACTCGAAGTATTTTTATAGATATGACATTATATGTTTAATCAAGTATAAGGCTCTAGTTAGTTTTTCTGCTCAAAGCTTATTTAATAGTCATGGTAAATTATGTTTATATATAATTGCATATTTAGTGCATTTGTTAATTTTAAACATCAGTTTTTTATATTTGCCTAATTATATTTTCACCAATACTCAACGATTCAACGATAAGTAAAGAGGCATAATAAAGCCAAAACAATTGAAAGATAACAATATTTTTTCAAAGCTTTTTTTAGAAAAAAATATAACTTTGATAAAAACTTATCCATAAAATACGGAATAAAACGAGAATAACTTCCATCATGATTGAAAAAGAACAAGCACTTAAAAGTAGAAATCCGATACAAATTAATGGCTTTGATTTTATCGAATTTGCTACCAAGTTTCCTCAAGAAATTATTGATATTTTTACTAAATTTGGATTTGTAGTAACTGGTCGTCATCATGGAAAAAATATTTTCTTGCTAGAGCAAGGGAAAATGAAGTTTATTGTCAATGCAGAAGCGGGTACGGATGCTGCTTCTTTTGAGTCTATTCATGGTTCTGGTGTTTGCGGTATCAGTTTTAGAGTCAAAGATTCTAACTTTGCACTCAAGGAAACGGTGAAGCGTGGAGCCAAAGCAGTAATTTCTGCTGATTATGACTTACCTGCAATTGAAAGTGTTGGAAGCTCTAAGATTTATTTAATTGACCGCCAGACTTCTGAACAATTCTTTAATAGCTTTTTTGAACCTACTGGTAAGCTTCCCTTAGCTAAACCTAAAGTTACTTATATTGACCACGTTACCCAAAATGTATTTAAGGGAAACATGGATGCTTGGGCTAAATTCTATGAATGTGTTTTCAATTTTCAAGAAATTCGTTTCTTTGATATTAAAGGTAAAAAGACAGGCTTACGCAGCAAAGCCTTAGTTAGTCCCTGTGGCAAAATTCGGATTCCGTTAAACGAATCTCAAGACGATTTTTCGCAGATTGCTGAATTCCTCGAAAAATATAATGGTGAAGGTATTCAACATATTGCTTTGGGTTGTCATGATATCTACTCGGTAGTAGGTCAAATCAAAGAACAGGGAATTATGTTTCAAGATACTTTTGACAGCTATTACGAATTAATAGATAAGCGTATTCCCTGCCATGAAGAAAACATAATCGCTCTCAAAGAATTAAAAATTTTAATTGATGGTGGCAAAAAAGAAGACGGTATCTTGCTCCAAATTTTTACTAAAGACATTGTGGGACCAATCTTTTTTGAGTTTATTGAAAGAAAGGGTAATAAAGGCTTTGGTGAAGGTAATTTTCAGGCTTTATTTGAATCTATTGAACTCGATCAGATGCGTCGTGGTGTTCTTGGAGAATCTAATAATGATTTTGAGCAGACAGCCAAGACTAAATTCAAACATCCCATGTTGTTTGACAGCGACCCCTTCCCAATAAAAGAAGAGTCCCCCGTCATTGTTTAGAGAGATCGCACTTATATAAAACTAATTTAACCTCTCAGCTATTAAAAATCTTTTAGGAATGAATTGACATGAACCAGAATATACTACTTCTCAATGAAAGTTTTGTAACCTTATCATCTAAAACAGATATTACACTACAAAGCGATCGCTTTTCATCTCTTGCTAGTGATTATGGCAATCTTCCTATCTACCGTCATTTTGAACAGTATGCCCAAGAGTTTCCAGAGTCGATAGCCATTACTTTTGGCGAGGCGCAAATCAGCTATGGAGAATTAAATTCTAAAGCTAATCAGTTAGCCAACTATTTAATTAGTCAAAATGTCAAACCCCAAGACGCTGTGGGGGTATTTGTCGATCCTGGGTCAGAAATCTTAGTTGCGATCCTGGCAATTCACAAAATCAATGCGGTATACGTACCTATAGATACAGAGTATCCTCTAGGCAGAATTAAAACTATTGTCGAACAGGTAGCACCAGCAGCTATTATTTGTGCCAGCGATCGCTTTGGCGAAATTGATGATAACATTGATCTTAATATTATAAATCTACCTGCATTAGATTTATCCTCATGCGATCGTTCCAATCTCGACTATCCCTGTTCCCCTGATAGTATATCCCACATATTCTTTACCTCTGGTACGACTGGTACACCTAAAGGAGTAGTTTCCTCCCACAGTAATCTAATTCACTATATTTTTGCAGCCCAAGAAAAATACCGTTTTGGTGCCGAGGATAGTTTTTTATCAGCTACGCGATTTACCTTTAGTATCAGCCTATTGATGCTGTTGTTACCTTTAGTATGTGGTGGACGGGTAAATATCATTACTCTTAAGCAATTACTTGAGCCGAACTTACTGGCAAAAGCAATAGAGAGATCGAGTTTCTTTCATTTAAGCCCCAGTCTTTTAAAAATGTTGCTTGATTATCTCGATCAAGATGTTCAAGGCGTGGAGCGATTTAACCATGTCAAACACGCTTCTTCTGGTGGGGATATGATTCCAGCCAAAATACTCAACCGATTAAATAAAGTATTTACTCAGGCAGAAGTATACGCTATCTATGGCTCAAGTGAAATTAGCTGTATGGGCTGTACCTATTTTGTACCCAAAGATCTTGAGATTGAGCAAACTCTGGTTGGCAAACCTTTTAATAACGTTCAGCTACGAGTATTAGATCAGCATCAAAGAGTTGTACCTGTGGGCGTTAAGGGTGAGATTTATTTCTCTGGTCAAGGTATTACCCAGGGTTACCTCAATCTACCAAACCTAACTGAAGAAAAATATATTCTGCTTGATGGCGAACGTTTTTATCGCACAGGGGATATTGGTCGCTTAAACCCCCAAGGCGACTTACAAATGTTAGGACGGGAGGATAATCAAGTACAAATTCGCGGAATGCGGCTCGAATTGGGTGAAATTGAGTTTCACCTAAGCCTACATCCAGCAATAAGTAATTGTGTAGTAATAGCAAAAGAAGATCACTTAGGAGAAAAGCAGTTAATCGCCTATTCAACAACTCGATTGGGTAAGCTGGGGAAACCCCAGCACCCCTCTCGTTCAATCTCTCAAAACGAACCTCCTACATCGACGGAGCTGCGAAATTTTCTCCAGGAAACTTTACCCCAGTATATGATTCCGTCTCATTTCGCTTTTGTTGAAAAATTTCCCCTCAACCTCAATGGCAAAGTAGATCGTCGTGCATTGTCGGCTCTAGCACTGAAGGTAGATAGCCAAATTATTATCGCTCCTCGTACTGCTACCGAACAGCAACTAGCTACTATTTGGAAAGAAGTTTTAAATCTGGAACAAATCGGCATTGAGGATAATTTCTTTGAACTAGGAGGACATTCCTTATTAGCTACTCAGGTAATCTCCCGCATCCGAGAAACCTTTCAGGTAGAAGTATCCTTCAAAAGTCTGTTTGAGACTCCTACCATCCTCAAGCTATCTCAACTAATCGAGGCATCCCAAGAAAACGTAGCTTTAACCCCGATTTTGCCATTACCCCGTAATGAGCAAATGCCCCTGTCCTTTGCGCAACAAAGATTATGGTTTTTAGACCAGCTAGAAAGCGTGTCGGGAAATTATAATATCCCCTTAGTTTTAAACCTGACTGGAAAACTTGAGTTTGAATCTTTGCAACAGGCGCTTAATGCAGTTATTCAACGTCATGAAGTCTTACGCACCAGCTTAACTAGCGTCCAAGGCATTTCACAACAAGAGATTGCCGCCCAACTAACTCTTAAAATTTCGAGAGTAGATTGCCATTTATCTGAGCCAGAAATTGCCAAAATTGCGATCGCTGAAGCTTCTCTTCCTTTTAATTTAAGTCAGCTTCCTTTACTGCGAGCTACCTTACTAGATCTCAGTCCCACTAGTCATGTACTAATAATTATCGTACATCACATCATTGCTGATGGCTGGTCGATGGGCATCTTAAGAGAAGAATTATCAGCTTATTACCAAGCCATAGTTACGGGTACAGCTCCAGCCATAGCTCCTTTGCCGATACAGTATGCTGATTTTACCCTATGGCAACGTCAATATCTAACGGAAGCAGTTTTAGCACCACAACTAGACTATTGGCAGCATCAGTTAGCAGATATTCCCCCTGTAATTGAATTACCCTTAGACCGACCTCGCCCAGCCGTACAAACTTTCGCTGGTGGTAGTCAATCGTTTCAACTATCTCCAGAAATTAGCCAACAGTTAAAAGCTTTTTCGGGTCAAGCAGGAGTCACCTTATTTATGACTCTGTTATCAGCGTTTGGTGTATTGATGCACCGTTATACCCATCAAGAAGATATTGTAATTGGTTCGCCCATTGCTAACCGCAATCGACAAGAAATTGAGCCGTTAATCGGCTTTTTTGTCAATACTTTGGCTCTCAGGCTTAATTTTGAGCATAATCCCAGCTTTACAGAATTAGTTCAACAGGTAAAACAAGTTGCCCTCGATGCTTATGCTCATCAAGATGTTCCCTTTGAGAAGCTAGTTGAGAAACTACAGCCCGAAAGAGACTTAAGTTATCATCCTTTGTTTCAGGTGATGTTTGTTTTACAGAATACGCCTAATAGCACCTTCGATTTACCTGAGTTAATCGTCGAAGAGCTGGAACTAGAAAGGGTCGATGCTAAATTTGACTTAACCCTGTTGATGACCGAGACCGAAGCAGGGCTACAAGGCACATTGAATTATAAAACTGACTTGTTCGATGCGGCAACGATTACTCGTATGCTAGAGCAATGGCAGGTTTTACTAAATGCGATTACATTTGAGCCAGAAACTTCAGTCGCCACCTTGCCTCTACTCACCCCAGTAGAACTAGATCAATTACTAGTTAAGTGGAATCAAAACCAGTCTGAAGATACTCAAGATAAGTGTATTCATGAATTATTTGAAGAGCAGGTAAGACTTAATCCCAATGCTGTGGCAGTAGTTTTCCAAGAGCAACAGCTAACTTATCAAGAATTAAACCAGAAAGCTAATCAACTAGCCCATTATCTACAGGCTTTAGAAGTCCAACCCAAAATAGTGGGAATTTGTATAGAGCGATCGCTTGAAGTAATTATCGCTATTTTGGGTATTATTAAGGCAGGTTCGGCGTATCTTCCCCTTAATCCGAAAGATGCGTCTGAACGCCTCCGTTTTATCTTTGAAGATGCCTCAATCTCCTTACTATTAACTCAAGAACATCTTATTCAACAGTTACCAGTTACCGAAATACAGTTACTTTGTCTTGATAGCGACTGGGATACTGTTGCCCAACACAGCACTGAGAATTTAATTGATTCAGCTACACCAGAAGACTTAGCTTATGTAATTTATACCTCTGGTTCGACTGGTAAACCCAAAGGAGCAATGATCGAACATCGTTCGGCGGTTAATTTATCTCAGGCTTTAAACCTGGCTATTTATCAAAATTATCCTCGCCAACTGAAAATTAGTCTCAATGCACCCACCAGCTTCGATGGCTCAGTCAAACAAATTATCCAGCTAATTAATGGTCACAGTCTTTACATTATCCCCGAAGAAGTTCGACTCGATATTAATCAAATGATTGAATTTATTAGAACTAATCGTCTCGATGTTTTAGACTGCACGCCTTCTTACTTAAAATTATTCTTAGCTGCGGGATTAATGGAAGCAGATGTTAATAATCCACTCCAAGCAGTTTTAATCGGTGGAGAGGCGATTGATCAAGGGACATGGGATATCCTCAGACAAAGCAGTAAAACTACTTTTTACAATGTCTATGGTCCGACGGAATGTACAGTTAACGTTACGGTTTGCCCGATAGTTCCAGTACTAGAAAAACCAACTATTGGTCGCTCCTTGGCAGATACGGAAATCTACATTTTAGATGCCAATTTACAGCCTGTCCCTTTAGGAGTTAAAGGGGAATTGTATCTCGGTGGGATACGAGTTGCCAGGGGCTATCTTAATCGTCCAGAATTAACTGCCCAAAAATTTATTGTTAATCCTTTTAGCAATGAGCCAGAGGCAAGACTATATAAGACAGGTGATTTAGCCCGCTATTTAGCTGATGGCAATATTGAATATCTTGGTCGTATTGATAATCAAGTTAAAGTTCGCGGCTTCCGTATTGAGTTAGGAGAAATAGCTAATTGTATTTTGCAACATCAACAAGTTAAAGAAGTTTTTATGATTACGAAAGAAGATTTTTCGGGCAATCAAAATTTAGTTGCTTATGTTGTCGGCAAAGATTTAACAACTCAGGAATTACGGCTATTTTTACACAGTCAGCTTCCTGACTATATGATTCCTAACACATTTGTTTTTCTTGATGCCTTGCCCCTCACTCCTAATGGCAAGATTGATCAACGCGCTCTGCCGACAGCAGATTGGAGCAGAGACGAACAAGAAATCACCTTTGTCCAGCCAAGGGATGAATGGGAGCTAAAACTAGCAGCAATTTGGGAGCAGGTTTTAAAGATTGACGGTGTTGGCATCTATGACAACTTTTTTGAGCTTGGTGGTCATTCAATGCTGGCTTTGCAGCTTTTTGCCCAAATTCAAGCAAAATTTCAGCGCGACTTGTCGATTAACACGCTGTTTTCTGCTCCCACTGTTGAACAATTGGCAAGTATCCTTAAACAACAAGAAAATAATAATTCTTCTGAATCGAATATAGTCCCTATTCAATCTCATGGTGACAAACCCCCATTTTTCTTTGTTCATGGTGGGGCGGGTGGACTATTGCAGTTCCAAAAGTTAGCTCAACATATTGGCACAGATCAACCTTTTTACGGTTTGGAAGCAATCGGTATGGATGGTAAACAAGCTATCCCCACCACAGTTGAAGAGATGGCAACTCAATATGTTCAAGAGCTACGTAGTTTTAAACCAGAAGGGCCATATCGACTGGGGGGATTATGTTTTGGTGGCAAAGTCGCTTTGGAAATGGCTCAACAATTGCAAGCTGCAGGACAAGAAGTTTCCCTCCTGATTTTATTTAATACTATGGCAACAGGAGCAATGCGGCGATCGCCAATTGGGCAGCGATTTTTCGGTCATTTAGTTAATTTAGCGCGTAAAGGGCCAAAATTTGCCATTGAGAAAACTAAGGGTAAGATTGCTTGGATTGAGCATAAATTACGCCGAGAGCTGAACAAGAAAAAGCTCAAAGCCGCCCTACAATCTGCTCAAGCTTCAGGACAATCTCTATCTCACAAACAGAGACATTTGCCCGTTGCCGAAGCACATTCAAAGGCTAATAAAATGTACGTGCCACAAACTTATGCAGGCAAATTAACCCTAATTCAAACTCAAGGCGATTTGAAAGCACCAGAAGGTTATGAAATAGAACCTCAATGGGGTTGGGGCAAGATAGCTAAGGGCGGATTAGAGATTCACGTTGTACCTGGTAGACATCATGCCGTACTTACGGATGAAAATATTGCCGCTCAAGCTGAGATCTTAAGAGCCTGTTTGGATCTAGTAATTAGCGACTAGCGATTAGCAACTAGCAACTACTCAAACCCCTATACCTCAGAAATCGCGTCCTCATATTTGCTAACTTCGAGGGGATCGAACCCCACTCAGTTAGCCCCGTTTCCTCTCACCGCTAAGGCATTACGGGTACTCGCTGCGCTCGATATATCCCGCTCGCCTATAGCGGGAGTCTCCACGGGAGGAAATAGATGAAAGGGTGTGTTTGGTTTGCAGCAACGCACCCTACAAGAGCGGCGATCGCATTAGCCGAAGAGAGTTCACGCCGCTGAACTTCTTGTGTATATTGTAATTGCGCGATCGCTCTTCCACCACGAATCTGTCAGAGTTCAGCATCAAAACCTGTTGCCACATCAAGCTTTAATTCCAGCCCAAATTAGATCGATGGCTGCTTTAGTCTGTCGCTCTATCGCCTCTGAACTTAAAAGTTGCCGCGTCGGATCGAGGTACTTCAGATTTTCATGGGCATTGAAGTAAAACGTGCAAACGCCCAGGATGTTGATTGCGGTTAGGAATGGATCGAGCGATCGCAAAATGCCTTCAGCCATCCCTCGTTCTAAAATCGTTGTCATACTCCAGAAACTCTTTTGCCAGCCACTGGATTGCCCATATTGACCCTGATTTTGGATAGCCTCATAAAACCACAGCATTCCTCGATGGGGATACATCGCGCCATAAGTAACACCAGATCGAATCGATGCTTTGATAGCTTCTTCTGTGGGTAAAGATTCCGAAGCAAGTTGTTTAAATGCGGCATCTAGTTCGCTGCCAATGCGTTGCATCACCGCCTGATAGAGTCCTTGTTTACTCTCGAAGTAATAGTAAATCATTGCTTTGACAACACCTGTCCGATTTTGCCCCCGCCAATCCATAGCGAGCAAACTCTTCTTCGGCTGCATCCAGAATTTTTACCTGAGTCGCCTCTGCATCGCGGGCTGGGCGAGACTTTTTCCGTCAATCGATGTTGAAAGCGATAGATGTAGTGGTCGAACAGGATACAACTGCAATTGAGACACGTTATCCTCACCAACCCGCTAAAATTAAACTACCGAATGAGGAGGTCATGAGCTATGCTGCAAAGCTTTACGATGAGTGGTAAGACCGATACATATAGATAGAAATGTTAATGCAGCTAGAAACATCCGAGATGAAGGACTGCGTATTTTGCTCCCGCGTGCGGGAGTTTGACCTCTGGAATGGGGGATAAAGCCTATCGCCAAACTGTAAGACGGAGTAATAGAGGACGTAAGAAATCTACTACGGAAGCAGGTTCTTGGGTAGGAAGCCTACACTGTAATCTTTGATGAGCGTGTAGGTAGTTCACAGATGATATTTTCCTGAGAATAAACTGTAGCCTGGCTAAAATATTACCAAAGTAATCTCTTCACTGTTCACGACAGGAAGAGTTATTAGTGCGGAGTTTGACGGTGCAAAAGCTAAAACGAAGCAGTGACTATCTCGCTGGTTACTGCAAAATATTTTCTGGTGAAGTCAATAGCTGCTTGCTCATCAAAACCTTTGCAGGTGTAAATCACAATGGAGAAAAACTTAGCACTGCTCCAGAAATAGGCTGAGATCCCAGAGTCAATAAGCGGCACGAAGGCATCATACCCTGAATTTTCTTCTCGCCCCATGCCTGAAGTCGGTACAAAAATAATTGGCTCACTGTAGGCACGAAGGGTCAGGTGTCTAGCAACATTGAGAAGGTATTTCTTCAAAACCTCTTTACTTAAGTCGATAGTGTAGAAACCATCAACAAGCAGTCGCTGTCGAAAAACTTCTGGTGCAATATTTTTGATCATACTCTTCAATACAAATTTATCTAGTCATTAAATGCTTCAGCTAAAAGATTAGCTGCGCGATCAAAATCTTCTAATTTTAGTTCGACTGTATTCAATTTATTGCGTTGTAAACTACTCCATTTCTAATTTATCTTTTAGTGTTAGAAATTAAAAGATACATCAATTTGATTGAGATATTTAAGTATATGGCTGTTGGTCAAGACACTATCTGGGAAAAATTTTTACAACCTCTATTTGGATTTTTGATAGATGGAGAAGCGTTAAAAGAATTATCTGAGAGTATAGATTGGGACTCTGAATGCGATCGCCTAAAAAGTCCCGATTTAGTTTATCCTGAGTATTATACGTCGCAAAATTTTCATGGTGTGAAAGGTGGTTATCTTAATTCTGGTGCGGCAGTAACTTACGATCCTGTAACCAAACACGCTTTACCTCCTAACGAAACTTGGAACAGAGAGGCGGTAATCAAAGCTGTTGCAGGAAGTCCTGAGAAAATCCTTGATCTTGGTTGTGGGACTGGTTCAACTACCATCATGCTCAAACAAGCTTTTCCCAATGCCGAAGTGATTGGACTGGATTTATCTCCTCAGATGCTAGTGATGGCAGAATATAAAGCTAAACAAGCAGGATTAGATATTCAGTGGACACATGGATTAGCCGAAGCAACAATTTTTGCAGATGGCGAATTTGATCTAGTTACGGCTTCACTCCTTTTTCATGAAACTCCCCCAAGTGTTGCCGAAGCTATACTTCGAGAGGGTTATCGTCTCCTTAAATCCAGTGGACAAGTGATCATCTTAGACGGTCATCAAAAAACCCTGCGCAACACTACCTGGCTAACAGGTATCTTTGAAGAACCTTATATCAAAGACTATGCGGCTGGTAGTGTCGATGCTTGGTTAGGTGCGGCTGGTTTTAGTCAAATATTGACAGAGGATGTCTGGTGGACAAATCAGATCAGTATGGGAGTAAAATCGGTTATCTAATCATCCATAAGGGTTTGGTTAGCCCACGCTCTTATGGATTAATCAAGCAACAATATATGAGTCTAAAAGTAGTTTTATTCGATTTTAACGGTGTAATCATTAAGGATCAAAGGATTCATCAAGAATTAGTAGCCGAGATTATGCTATGCGAAAACTTGCGTCCAGATGCAGGGGAATATAAGCAATATTGTCGAGGAAGGAGCGATCGCGCTTGTCTCAGAGATATTCTAGCTAGTCGTGGTAGGATTCTATCTGAAGACTATTTGAGTAAATTGATAGAGGCAAAAACTAAAGCCTATCAACAACAGATAGAACAACTAGCAGAATTGCCCCTCTCGGCGAAGTTGTCAGAGTTTCTAGCTCAACTAAAAGAACAGGGTTTGATAATTGGGTTAGTAACTGGTGCGTTGCGTTCAGAAGTAGAATTTATCTTGCAACGGGCTAGAATCGCTGAATACTTTACAGTGATTGTCGCTGGAGATGATCTGCCCCTGAGCAAACCCGAACCTGATAGTTATCTTCTGGCGATCGCAAATATTAATCAACAGCATCCTAGTCTTAATTTACAACCATCGCAATGCCTAGCGATCGAAGATAATCCTGTGGGGATTGAAGCGGCGAAAAGAGCTAAGATACAGGTTGTTGGTGTCGCTAATATTTATCCTCTACATATGCTGCAAAGACAGGCAAACTGGACAGTAGATAATTTTATGGAAATTGAACTAGATCGAGTGAATCTGGTTTTATCTCAAGCTTAATTATGCTGATTGTTATCTGTGGTGCTACAGCTACTGGTAAATCTGGTTTGGCTTTAGAAATAGCTCAACGTTTAAATACTGTTATTGTTAGTGCTGATTCTCGTCAGGTTTATCGTGAGTTTGATATCGGTACGGCTAAACCGTCAATTGCCGAACAAAAATTAGTTCCTCACTACCTGATAGATATCTGCGATCCGACTGAAACTTTAACTCTTGCTGAATATCAACAAAACGCCCAAAAATGCGTAGGGGCGTTTCGAGAAACACCCCTACTGTCGAACCCGGAGGGTGAATCGTTCCTACAGAAATTTCCCCCGTTGTTGGTAGGTGGTACTGGTTTATATTTAAAATCAATTACCAAGGGGTTGAAAATCCCTAGAGTCGCCCCGCAACCAGAATTGCGATCGCAATTATCAACTTTAGGAACAATTCAACTACACGCTTTTTTGTCTCAAATAGACCCCGCAGCCGCTAAAAAAATTCATATTAACGATCAATTTAGAATTTTACGCGCCTTAGAAGTATTTTATGTCACGGGAATTCCTATTAGTGAACAACAGGGCGAAAATCCACCCGATTATCCAATTTTACATATTGGTTTAGATTGTGATGTAGAGGCGTTAGATCAAAGAATTGCTTTGCGTACCAACAAAATGGTGGAATTAGGATTAATAGAAGAGGTGACTAATCTCTGTCAAAAATACGGTGGAGACTTGCCTTTACTTAATACTTTAGGATATGCCGAAATTAAACAATATTTAACTGGTGATCTAAGTTTAAATGATGCGATCGCACTTATTGTTACTCACACTCGTCAATTTGCTAAACGCCAACGCACTTGGTTCAGAAACGATCCAGAAATTAACTGGTTTGATAATAGTAGTCCCGATTTAATCGAACAAGTGTGGACTAAAATACAGGAGTTTATTGCGGTTATCAATTAGATTTTATTGCCTAAATATTTTTATTTAACTATCAACATGAAATATATTTTATTTTACAAACCTTATGGAGTCTTATGTCAGTTTACAGACGAGAATAATCACGAAACCAAGCGTACAACTTTAAAAGATTTTATTCCCATACCTGGAGTTTATCCAGTTGGCAGATTAGATTTAGATAGTGAAGGATTACTACTATTAACTGATAACGGACAACTGCAACATCGCCTCGCTAATCCTCAATTTGCCCATCCCCGCACCTATTATGTCCAGGTAGAACGTATTCCCGACAAAAAAGCATTAACTACTCTAAGACAAGGTGTCACTATCAAAAATTACCGTACTCGCAAAGCATCAGTAATAATTCTACCAGAAGAACCCAATTTACCACCACGAAATCCCCCAATTCGCGATCGCCAAACAGTGCCTAGCTGCTGGTTAGAAATAACTCTCACCGAAGGACGTAATCGACAAGTAAGACGGATGACTGCGGCGGTAGGTTTTCCTACTTTAAGACTAGTTAGAGTCGCTATAGGTGGCGATTCAACTTTTGTGCAGCCAAAGCTTAGTTTGACAGGTTTACAGCCTGGTCAATGGCGAGAACTAACCCCAGAAGAAAGAACTATGCTAACCAAAATAGTTTAATTAAATACATAATTTTTAAAAAAACTAATTAATATAAACTTAAACTTCAAACAAATATAGATAAATTAACTAAAAAATGCGTCTCAATTCAAAGAGATGTAAATATACTTAGAAATAAGACAATATCTGATTATTGTTGTCTCAAATTAACACAAAATTTATTCAGCTATATATAACCTATGACAACTACCATACGTCAGGATCAAAACTACAATCCTTGGGAAAGATTTTGCCGTTGGGTTACTAGCACTAATAACCGTATTTATATCGGTTGGTTTGGTGTTTTGATGTTCCCAACTCTAATCGCCGCTACTATCTGTTTTCTAATCGCCTTTGTCGCAGCACCTCCTGTTGACATCGACGGTATTCGCGAACCCGTTGCAGGTTCACTGATCTACGGCAACAACATTATTTCTGGTGCGATTGTTCCTTCCAGTAATGCAATTGGTCTACACTTCTACCCCATCTGGGAAGCAGCTTCCTTAGACGAGTGGCTATACAATGGTGGCCCGTACCAGCTAATTATCTTCCACTTTTTGGTCGGAGTATTTGCTTACCTCGGTCGTCAGTGGGAACTTAGCTTCCGTTTAGGTATGCGCCCTTGGATTTGTGTTGCCTACTCTGCACCTGTATCCGCTGCAACTGCCGTATTCTTAATCTATCCCCTGGGACAAGGTTCTTTCTCCGATGGAATGCCTTTAGGAATTAGCGGTACCTTTAACTTCATGTTAGTTTTCCAAGCCGAACACAATATCTTAATGCACCCCTTCCATATGTTGGGCGTAGCTGGTGTCTTCGGTGGCTCTTTATTCTCCGCAATGCACGGTTCTTTGGTAACTTCTTCTCTAGTTCGTGAAACTACTGAAGTTGAATCCCTAAACTACGGTTATAAATTTGGTCAAGAAGAAGAAACCTATAACATCGTTGCCGCCCACGGTTACTTTGGTCGTCTAATCTTCCAATATGCTTCGTTTAATAACTCTCGTTCTTTGCATTTCTTCCTTGGTGCATGGCCAGTAGTTGGTATTTGGTTTACTGCTATGGGCGTTAGCACAATGGCGTTTAACCTCAACGGCTTTAATTTCAATCAGTCTGTCCTTGATTCTCAGGGTCATGTGATCAATACTTGGGCTGACGTTCTCAATCGTGCCAATCTTGGTTTTGAAGTAATGCACGAACGTAACGCGCACAACTTCCCCTTAGATTTGGCTTCTGGCGAAGCTGCACCTGTGGCGATGATTGCACCAGCTATCAATGGTTAATTAGAATTTAAAACTAATTTCTGAAATTACCAAAAAACGCTCTTTGTAGGAAGGGCGTTTTTTCGTGGTTATAGTAGGAAATAATACGGCCGTATTATTTCCTACTTATGTCGCTACCGTGTGCACACAAATCAAAGTAATACCAATTCTCAAAAGTAACTGGAGACTTAGTATAACTAAAGAAAAGAAACTCTTTTACTTGGCAAATCTAAAGCTGTGTATTCAGCCCAGGTTGTATCAGTGATGATGGTGATGCGATCGCCTGAGTTTTGAGTTCCAATAGTTAGCATTTTTCGCTCAGGGTGTCTTCGTGCTTAAGATTTTTTTAATTAGAAACTTTGTTTAAAATTTCGTCTAACTGCCGCTGCTCCCTTTGCTAATTGATCTCGACGGTTATCCAGATTTTTCATCACCTCATAACTTTGAGCCTGAAGGGAGATCAGAAGACTAAGTTTGTTGGTTAAATCACGATCGCGCTTCATACATCAAATCGCGATCGCTACTTTTTCCGTTAGATTTGCTCATAATTACTATTCACTGATTTACTTCTACGGCTAACTTAAACCCGATTTGATTTAAAATGCTCCGAACGCTATTTAGTTGAGGATTGCCTTGAGCAGACAGGGTTTTGTATAAACTCTCGCGATTGCGGTTAGTGGCTTTGGCTAATTCGCTCATGGTGCTGTTAGCTTCCACTACGTCTCGCAGTGCCAACAAAAAAACTTCTGGGTTTTCGTCTTCCAAAGCTGCATTAAGATATTCTCTGGCTTCAACTGGGTCGGTTAAAGCTTTCAGTAAATCGTCTTGGTAACTTCTAGTTTTAGTCATTGCCACACCTCTTGTAATCTTGCCAATATTTCTTTGCTTGTTTGATGTCTTTATCCTGACTGCTTTTATCACCACCAGATAACAAAATGATTATGGTGTCTCCGAATTGCCCAAAATATACTCGGTAGCCAGCACCAAATTTGATTCTCAGTTCGCTTACTCCTTCTCCCACAGACTTACAATCGCCCAAGTTACCCAATCGAATGCGGTTAATCCTTGTCCGAATTATGGCACGAGCTTTTCGATCTTTGAGGGCTTCGAGCCAATTATTAAAAGGTGCGCTGCCATCATCTTGAACATAGGTAAGGATGGTTTTCTCTTGAGCTTCCATGAGTTACTGTAGTCTACAAGCTACAGTTTAACAGTTATCAGTCTGGTATTGTTGGCTCTTTGGGCTATATCAATTGTTTGACCATAACGGTAAGATTAAACCTAATTAAAAACCCCCTGGGTCAAGCAGGGGGCATCAAACTTATCAATCGTTATAACTATGGTATCACCTACTCAAAGAAGGAAAGATGCCCAGGCGACTCGAATGGCTGAAGTTAACAGTACATCTCAGTTGGTCGCTCTTGGGTGAACGAAAAAAGGTGTGGGAGAGGGAGATAAGGTTAGCGTAAATAATACGATAACTAAGCTGGAGGTAATTTAAAATCACTCGCAGGTTCTGTTAGCTTCTTCGACCAAAT